>ERZ869979.106-NODE-106-length-22177-cov-6.451674_pt1 | contig 22177 bp, 15 predicted proteins | sample MGYA00521269_ERZ869979 | MGnify/ENA primary metagenome ERZ869979 (study PRJEB32232, sample SAMN07284974) | human gut metagenome | biome: human-associated habitat; material: feces | host: Homo sapiens | place: Tanzania | collected 2014-04-05 ... | reverse complement strand
AGGTGTATAGTCGTACAACTAAAGGGTGTATAGTCGTACAACTAAAGGGTGTTGCCACTAGACTCGGCAGACCTGCTGACTGCAGTCAGCAGGTCTGCCCACTATGCTCAGCATCTCTGCTGAGCATAGTGGGCAGACTTCTTAAAGCAGACTAAGCTTTCTTGTTATTGTAACTTGGGTATCCTGCATAGATACCTTAATAATATATACTTCCTGAGGAGAAGCCGTGGAGACTATAGGAATGCTGACAGATGCTGCACCTTCTGCCTTTCTCGCTGCCACCAGTCTTCCATCAAGGGTATAAACCTCCACCTTATTTAATAGAGGCCCCCCAACCTTGGATACGACGATCAATCCCCGGGCAGGAGAATAGATCTTCACGTCACTCTCGCCCACCTCAGCATCTTCGATGCCAGTGGTACTGCGAGTCTGGGTCAGGAAGTATCTGCCGTGCTCGTTTGCCTGCACCTTCACTTCCTCGCCATCCTTTATCTCCTGATACTTCCGGATAGCAGCATCATAGAGGTAAAGAGGAGAAGAGAGACGAGAGATGCCATCAATTGCCAGCAAGACAGAAGCTGAATTGGCGGAACTTCCTGCATCTCCAGATTCTACATCAGAAGAAGCACCAACCACTCCTAATGGCATCCAATCGATATTCGGCAGGGAGTTCAGCGCTACAGCTTCATCGCCTGCCACCGTATAAACCACCGAAACTTCCTTCAGCTGGGCATCATAAAGCAACGGGGCATCCTCAGCTTCATCGTAATCCTCAGAAGCATTGGCATCTATCACAATCTTTGAACGACTGCTATAACCCGAAGCTGATACAGCTGTAAGGCTTAAGGATACCTGATCCTGCGATTCATCCGAAGCCGTCTTCACTCCGCCAAACACCTCTCTATCTACCGTCATCGCTGACGTAAAGTTGAACTGGTCAGCACTCTGCCCATCTTTCAGACGGACAAAGAACGACTGCATCGGCGAAATCTTCACATCGTTCTTCGACTCATACGTGGTGGATGCCATATCCAGATTATTATAGAGCTTCAACACACCATTCTCATAGACATAGAAGCAAGAAGAGAGCGATGGATTCGCCTTTAGGAACTTATACATGCTGAGCGTAGCCATATAAGGATTGCCCACCAGATAATAATTGTTGCCATCCTGCAACTGCACCAACGAATAACTCATCTTGCCCAAAGCATTCTCCTGAACATCGGCATTTACCACCAGGCGATAAGCATTCTTCTTATCCACATTCACCGAAAGCGAACTCTGCTGCTGAGAAGCCGAGACATAGGCGTATTGCGTATCTGCCTTCGGCAAACGGAGCAACACTTCGGATTCAGAACCCGATGCATTGCCGGATGCACTGCCCGATGCACCCACCGTATATTTATCTCCCATCTTGATGGCTACGCCCTCTAATGGAAGATACTTCCTATCCACCTTATTATATACGTGGCTCCAGTGGGCTGAAAGCGCATTGAGATTCTGATTCTCGAATGTGATGCCGGTGCCCGAATAATCGTAGGCGCTATAGCTGCCACCCAAGGTTACTTCCTCGGCAGAAGCATCATCCCAGCTGCGCTGATATACAGGACTGGTTACACGATTGTTTGCCGAGGATGAGAATGTGATTGGCTCGAACGCCTCCGACTCCTGTCTGCCCGATGCAGCCGGCACATAGATGTCGCCCGCATAGGTATCCTGTAAAGGAGAAGTGAGGGCATACCAGGTGTTGGGTTTCATCTCCTTCTCTACCCACGCCTTGTTGTATATCAGATAACACTGGTTGAGCAGTTCGCCTCCCGGCTTGAAGTAAATCTGGTCGCAGGTGTTGCCATTGAAGGGTTCACACTCCAGATTGCCATCGGCATTCAACCCGTGGCTTTCGGTATTGGCATCCCATTTGGCAAGCATATCATACTGGATGTTCGTGGTAGCCGCATCGCCCTTGGCATTGCTCAACCTGGTAGCGATGCCCGTAGACTTCTGATAGGCAATGTATCCCAAAGACGGGAAATACAAGCCGCTCAGATTAGGAATCGTTACCTTGGTAAACTTCATCGGTACGTATCCGCCACCCTGATAATCCGTATATTGGTTCTCCTCTTTATAAAGTTCACTACGTACAGAACGGTGCCAGTTGTCATCATTGTTCCATGCCGCACTCATCTTGTTATTGGCCGTAGGATTCCAGGTGGCGTATTCCGGTACTACGGCAAAGCGAATGTAGGTTTCGCCCGAACAGAGCACCGTGGTTCCCTTGGAGCCATCTTCACGGAATATCAACACACCTTCGTACCAGTATCCCTCACGCAACTGTACGTTTTTAGAAGGTAATGATGTTCCTTCTCCCGTCTGCGGCGTAAACTTCAGTTTCAGCTGGCTGGTTTTTCTCATGATGTAATTATCCTGAAGCGTAGCCAGCGTCAGGCTCTCCCCTATCCTGTTCCGATAGGCAGGGTCGTTGGTATCCGAAAGATACATCACATTGGTATATTGCGACGGATCCAACTGTCCCTTACCGCCCGCCTTCACGAAGTAGAGACGGGTGGAATTAGTTGCCACCAGGTTCTCACCGCTGATAGGCACGCAGAAATATCCGCCCGTACCCTTGGCTTCCAGTTTAGCCAGCAGGGCTACCTGAGGGAGACCGATGCGCATCGTACGGATGTAATTATTCGGATAAGCCACATCTGTATTACCCAGACTCAACTGCGGACCGTCTTTCACGACACGAAGCTTGAACGACATCTCGTCAAGACAAATCTGATAATCCACGCCGCCCTGGGTGATGATAGAAGAGGTGCTGGTAGGAATCACACGGATGGTATGGTCGCCCACACCCAGCGGAATGTTCCTGAACTCGGCGCTTTTTTGCAGAATTGGCGTCTTGGCATCATCCACATACCAATCGTAGAGCACGCCGTTCAGCTGGATGCTGCCGCCATTATTCTGGTCAACGGTCTGCAACTGCGCCTTGATGTTGTATTCTAGGGTAGCGTTGTCATCGCAAGGAATGGTGACGGTGGTGGTGATGCTTCCGTTGGCATCGGTAACCAGCACCTTCTGCTGCACCATCTGGAAATTTTCGCTATAGAGAGAACATACATCCGAAGGCTTTCCCCACGAAAGCTGGTTCTTATCCTCCACCGCTTCATCCTCAAAGGCGAAACTTACATAGTAAGTCTGGTTCGACTGCAGATTGAAATATCTGTTGGCAAGCACCACGTTCCATTCATCGTTGATTTTCTCATACATCGGCTTTCCATCCACCTGTCGGCTTTCATCCACATAATTATAAATAGTGGTGGTTCCCCAATTGTAGTTCGGGCTTTCTGCCGTTCCATAGTTCACGTTCTTCACCAGATTACCATCTGCATCTACAAAGCGGAAGTAGAGTTCCTTTTCTGTATTGTCGGCAAGCGCCGCCATAGTTTCCTGCAAAGCCCTCAACTTAACGAGAATGGAGGTAGAAAGAGAAGCATCTTTTGCCGTATTCTTATCTGGACAGATAGGCGAACTCTGGATAATATCCACCTTGGAAGCCTTGGTATAGATGCGGAGATCATCGAAGGCATAGTCAGCACCTTCAGTAGATTTACACATATTATCTACTACGAGTTTGAAGTCTGTGAAATTATTCACTCCGCTCTCCTTCTGCAGTACCATCTTTCCGTAAACCTGATACCATTTACCTACATTAGCACCATCATCCCCCACACGGTTTCCTGAGAAATTACCAGATGAGAACGAGTGTAGCAACCTGCGCTCCGTCTCCTGATTATTCTCATCATAATTCACACCATAGAGCTTGAACATCAGCTGCGGACGTTGTTTACCAGTGGTCATATCGGCAATGCCTGCGCTGAAGATAACCTGCGAACCTACACAGAGATCAGCACTGAAATCTGCCTCGGCAATCTGACGGCTCTCATCAGCAGCATCGATATAGAGGAAATGACCGTATTGAGCCCCATTCGTATTTGCGTAGGTACGATCGTAAAGCTGGACAGAAGGCCACCACAGGTAACCATCAGTTCCAGTTTGCCCATCTCCAGACTTTCCTTTTACATTCGCAGATTTATAAAGTCCATAGTCTCCATGCAGCGGTGAATGCTTAGGATTTACATACATATTGCCTGCCGGAGCGGAATTCATCAATTCACGATAGACAAAGCCATAGCTTCGCCTGCTCCATTTAGAAGGCAAGCGGTCTTGGTTATCATCCGGGCTTGTAGGAGCCAGAAAGGTCTGTTCATCATCATCATTATCAAAAGAGACGGTACTGACAGAGCGATAATGATCGTCTAGATAGGAATTCAAGCGGGTATTCTGATTTGCCGTCTTCAGTTCGTCCGTGGTCATCGGATACTGGTTGAACAGCTGGCAGGTGAAATTGGCGATAGGGCACATTTTTTTTTCATCTTCAGAAAGCGCTATAGCCACCACATAAATGCGGTCGCCATACTTAAAGGTCTGCTTGCTGCTGACTCCTCCGCCATTCAGATTTCGCCAGGCAGTAATGCCCGCATCATTCAGCAAGTTCAGGCTCAAATCAAAGAAACGGGGCGCATAACTACCTCCTTTATGAGTCCACCAGACAAACTGGGTTTTATCGGAATTATAGACACGCCATTGCACTTTAGTTGCCTGAACAACCTCTGAAGAGAAATCCGACTCCTTTATCTTATGCGCCTCATCCTCTGCAAAGACATGATGCGTATAGCTATTATTCATGGGATGGAAATAATAGTTTGACGCATCATTCTGGTTGAGTCGTACAGTCATAGAGGCAGAGGCATCCTTCAATCCTGCCGAAACACCCTTTCCGTCTTCATAAGAATAATCCCGGGCACTTCCTGTTTCCAGAAGTTTCTGCTTGATATCATTCGCCATCTTTTCTGCCGGCATAATATGGAAGATATATCGGATAGAAAGGGTTGGTTCATGCTCGAAGCTTGTTCCGCTGCAGCCATCCACATATCTGCTCACATCGCAGGCTATGGTCTCCCCTGTCCAGGAAGTATCAGAGGGACGGGTGTATATTACGCCCACCAATTTGCGATTTGGCTTGGATGAAAGATTATAGGCAACCAAACCTTTATCTACACCACGGGAATCCTTCATACTTTTCAACTTGCTTCTGAAAGAATAAGAATATGTCTCCAACTGAGCAGAAGCCTTATCAGTATCGTAATTATACCATCTGAAATATCCTCTAGGTTCCAAATCTGCACCATCGCCCGAATAGCCGGAAAATGGCAAAGACAATTCCTTGGAACCGCCACTAGGGATAGCGATATAATAATCATACACATGCGTCTTCTGGCGAAGACAGTCTGTTGAAGCATCTATCACCTCGTAATCGCCGGTTTTATTGGCGATACCTTCATAATGCTTGAAGGTTTGGGCACAAATCACCCCAGGCGTCAAGTAGATGATGCCCAGGATGAGCCAAATGTATTTAGAAAATAAGCTATTTTCTTTCATAGCCAAAAGTCTTTGTATTTAATACTATTTTTTCTGTATTCTTTCCTGCCCGGGTCAGGTCCACTTGCTTCATGGTAAAGCGAACCTTGCGGGAGATGATAGGATACGTACCCAAGCCATTCTGTTCCATCACCTTAATCTTCATTGTATAAATGGCAGAACCAGTACGATTGCCCATTTCTCCTTCCAGACGATAAGCGGATGGTATCCAAGAAGGCGAAGCATCGAAGATGTTTACGCCATCAGCTCCCTGCGGATTCTGCTCCTTCAGCATCCAGCCATCAGAACCTGTTGCATCCGTTCCCATCTGCCATTCACTCACAGACAGGGTCTGAGAACCAGTACGGCTCAACTTGATAACCTCGGGCTTGACATGAAACTCTCCATAATAACTGAAGTCAAGCGAAAGGTTTTCACCATCATCCGTTACCTCCGGCAACACACCGATTGGCGAGAATGCCTCCACCTTCCATCTAATCTGATAATCCTCCAGCTTGATAGGGATTTTCAGATAATCATTGCGCCGGATTTCATTCCATGATAGCATGGCATAACGATGGTTACTGGTAGCGCCCGTAGCCGCATCTACCGTGGAAAGCGAAAGAACAAAGTATCGGTTACCACCATCTTCGTCCTTATCTACCATACTCTCGTTCATATAGAAACAAGCCTTTTGCGTAGCTCTAGCCCCAATGGTTATACCATTGTTTTCGGCAGCCGTCAGCGTGATGGTTCCTTTTGCCGCACCATCAGCTAAATTTACACCCTTCAATTCATTTGCCGAATCCACATTTGGCAAAAGCTTGATATTCTGATTACCATTCTTGGTAACATCCGAAAGGGTGATGGTCTTCAGATTGATGGCATGATCCGTGGCATTGGTAATGGCGAGCTGCACCTTAGCTACCATACGGATGACCTCCAGATTGATGACTTGCTGGTTATCAGTTATATTCACCACCTGCTTATTACTCATCGGATAACCGTTCGGAAAGTCAGGTGTCATCAACTGATGGAAGAGTTGACTGTTGCCATTCATCTGATAAGTCTGTTCATCAAAACCAGCAGGCAGCGGTTGACCTTCAGGCGTGCCGGCATCAAGTCCAATCTCTTCTGGCTTGATATTGGCAAAAGAATAGAAGGTTGTCTCGCCCTTATTCAGCTCCTTCACAAACACCTGGTCTTTCTCCACCTCCGTAACACCCAGAGATTTCAAATCGGAAGTGATAATCCTCTCTATCTTTCCATTCTGTACCACCACCACAAACCAGCTCTTCATCATTTCTCCAGGCAAAGCTTCAGTATCCGTCTCCCAAGCCGCCCTGGTCAGAGAAGACCGGGAAGACTGCGAAGTCTGGGAAGATAAGGCAGATAGATGCAACGTCACACCTACCCGGTTCTCGACATCAGCCTGACCGGGAAAGGAAGTTGCTTCATCACCAGCAGAACAAGCCGCCAGTAAACATACTGCCCAAATACATATATAATAGTATATCTTCTTTGCCATGTTTTGAAAAGCCAACAATCAATTGCTTGATTTATAATTTCTTATTAATACTTTATTTATTATTCATAGAAGTTACATCACGATTTCTTCGTGATCACGTACATTCCACTTTTTCACCGTCAGTTTCACGAGATTCTTGCCATTGCTGCCCTTATACACCTCGAAGATATAATAATGGTCGCGTACAATATCATTGATGGTTGTACCTTCCGCTCCAGTGTCTGTATAATCAATGAAGCGCAATGTATATTCCTTTTCATTGCCAGATGTATCCAGTTCAACGTTTCCCTTTCTAGCCAGTTTCAATTTGATAACACATTTATCCGCATTTTCCTTACCATTATTCTTATATTCAGGCAGATAGATAGGAACATTATCTGTCATCGTAATGTCACCAGTTTGTTTTGATTCCAGAAAATGCTCAAACTCCTCGTGAGTAAGCGATGCGGTCTGTTCGCATTCAGCATACTTACTGGGCATACAATAGCCCTCATTATTATAGTTGATGAGTTTCATACTATATATGCTCCATCCATTTTTCTTCATGTCATTACTCAGATTCACCTTTACCTTGGCTACCGCCCTCAGCAAGTCGATATCCGAGAAATCCTGGCGCTTGCCGGCAGCAAGTGTAAAGGCAACTTTCTTGACACCCCACATCGGCAGATACTTAGGATTGGCTTCGTAACCAAACGACTTTTCGGCGATACCCGTATCGTTGTAGTCTTTCTGCAAGTCAGCCTCATTCATATCGAAATTAGCATAAACCACCATTTTTCCTTCGAAGTGATTGCCCACAAGCACCTTGTTGCTCACAGGCAAAGATCCGGTCAACCGGTAGATGTTGCCGCCCAAATGAACAAGCACCATATTTTGCAGGATTCCCGCCATTTGCTGGTTTGCCTGATAGAAAACAACGTGGAATCTGCTTAAGTCGATACTGTTTTCCATCTCCGTACCCGGCTCATCCGTCTCGTCGCCGCCACTTCTTGAAGCAAGCTGCTTACCCCCAGGCTGCCCTATTCTTGTATAGTTATCGGTATCCGTACCTTTCAGGCAAAGGGTAAGCGTGATATGGGCTTCGGCATTCTCTGATTCAGTATCTCCCTGGTCGCATGAGACCAAAGCAATACAGCCCAGCCAAGCCATAGCAGTAGCCAAGAGGAACTTGAGCAGTCCCTCTGCATATCTTATTCCTTTCATCTCATACATCATAATTAAATACGATAATTACTTCTTACATATCGGCCTTGCTCAGAACCACTCTCCATGAGTTGATGATGACAGAGGCTGACTGCCACTTGTGGTTTTCGTCGATGAAGAACACAAGGTCGTAGGAATCCTGTCGATCCAGATATTCCTGATCGCTCATACTCTTGTTATAATTGCCTTTCACCATCAGGGCATAATCTATCAATGGTATATTGATGATGCTTGCTCCTGTTGACTTGTTCCATACACGCAGACGCATATCATGACCTTTCACCAATCGGTTGGTTGTCAACTCGGCGATGGCACATGCCACAGAAGTCTGCTCGCTGGTTCCAGAACTGACACCAGCAGTACCGGAGTAAGCAGACCAGGCGTTATAGGTAAGCATTTCATCCTCCATCAGACTGTTGTCGTAATCCATCTTACCATTGTTATCGGTAATCTGAAAGATGAAGTCATCGGCACTGAGATTTACGCCCGACAGGTTTTGCAACACCACCTTGACCTGATTGGTATTCTTGGTAAGCGAAACCTTGACAGTTCTTGTACCACCTTTCTTTATCTCGGTAAGATCGGCTTTTGCCAACTGTCCATGGAAGAGAGGAGTCAAATCATGGTCGATGATTCCCTTATCGGAACGGTTTACCATAGCCTTGAGCACATCACAGGCTGAAGAGCCTATGCTTGCCTGCCCAAAAGTATAGGAGTCAGCATAACGCTCTTCGCCCTGTGCCCAAACGAGAAGATCATAGACACCAGGAGTCAGGTCATCGATATTCATACCCTCTTCGGCGATAATCTTCTCGGCAGCCTCGGTCTTGGTATAAGCCAGTTTTCCCTGCTGGTCGAAGGCATAAAGCGTGACGTTCTTTACCTCATGAGGGAAAGCATCGGCAAACTTCATGTTCATATCGTAGATGAACTGCACCTTCAGATGAGTCTTCAGCAGTTCCTCACATCCCTCATAGCTATCGTGCCAATAATCACAGGATGCGAGCAGCAAGCCGAGGATGGTGCAGCAAGAGAGCATCATCAGCCTTCCCTTCTCTTTGATATCACTTATAATCTTCTTCATTATATTGAATATGAATAATTTACTTTGTTTGATCCAAATCTACCTTAGATGATACTACGCGCCAAGAGAGGACCTTGATACTTGCTGCAAGATAAGTATTTTCATCGCTTGGTATCATTGGGTCGATTTCCTCGGCTGGATCATAGACAGGAGTACCAAAACCCTTGATGTTCTGAATGGTTACCTGATAAGAATGGTTGCGCACGATACCATACTCTCCCAACTTACCAGCGTCACCGAGATGCTTGATAGGGGTATAATAATAGGTAGCACCATCAGCAGTACGAACCTGAGCGTCCTCCTTTGCAAGGGCTGCATTGACATCGTCTTTAGATACTATTGTCCATGCTTCGCCATTCTTGACATAAAGATCACCTACGGTGCTAGCCAGTGTTGCCACTACCTCATAATTCTTCACTTCAGAAGAACCAGGAACTGTCTTGAATGCAATATCAGAAGCCTCTAGGGATTTGTAGATGGTAGCACCTGATGCATCTGATGCCTTTTTAAAATATTGAGTAAAGCTACCTGCAATCTGCTTTTTAACAGCATCCTCACCAAGATAGGTCAAACCTCTATACTGACATACTTGCGCAGATTTATAGTTACCATCACCATCCTTATAGACCAGTTTGGCTGCAACAATCAGTTTTGCCAAAGTATTCAAACTAGTTTTAGGATTTGTAATTACCTCATTTGGCGTATTTGGCAATGTATAGACAGGCGTAGTAGAGAAATCGCCAGATAAAGCCAGCTTAATATCCTCAAACTTAGGATTAACAGGATGATTAGCTCCTCCCTGAGCACCCTGAGTGAAAGGTACAGACTTAGACCAGAAACAACGATGATAATCAGAAGTTGTCCAAGGAGAGATACCTAACTCTCCTGCATACCATGAAGTATTGATCTGCTTACAAACCTCAGCCTTACCATTAGCATCAGCCACCTGCCATCCCTGAACTACAGCATATACAGGATATGTTTTTGTTGTTGGAGTTGCATTGGTATTCTCTGCATAAGTGGTAACGTCGATACTACCTACCTCAATTTGGTACTTACCCTCAGTATTTTTAGTCCATGCTGGCGCGCTTTCCCCATCTCGTTGATAAGTTGCATCAATCTTCGCATTCACCTTAGCATTAACTCGCTCTACATAGATATCTACAGGTTTTTTCAAAGCCGCATCAGATGAAGCAAAAACGTTGTTTGCTACAGGTGTAGAGCAAACGTCCTGTCCCGCACTCTCGTACACAGAATTAGACATGACAAAGCCATTGGTAGTATCATAAAACTTACTACCTGTTGCAGAAGTACGGAGTTCTGAAAGAGTCATAGTACCACTATGCAGGGTTGTATTATCCAACACTTCTGGATTGATCACTGCGATAACAGAGGCAGGAACAGCTTTCGTCTCACCGTTTAATACAAGCACCGCCTTGGTCTTTGTTTCTGCAGTATGGTCGTGATCATTTCCATCCTTCTCTATAGTTTGCTCAAGATAGTTCACAGAAGTTTGCTGTGTTGCATCATTATTAACCAACAGATATGGAGTACCATCACCATTAAAGAAGTAGAAACGCACCTTGTTAATCTTACTTTCCGCATCGGTTCCATCCTCATAAGTACCATTTCCCTGGTCATAAGCACGAGATGCTGGAGCAGAACCCACATTCTCGATATTCACAGCAAGATAAGAAGTTGCCCCCTTACCATTTTGAGCATCACCGCCAGCAACATCTTCGCTAGAGCAGGATGCAACCGTCAGCATCAGTGCTGAAGCCAGCACTGATGAAAGCATCGTAAATTTCTTCATAATTCTATAGTTTTAATTTTACTTATAATTTCTTTTTAGTTCTATTGCATCATCATCATTTCATACGCCTTTCTTGCAGCATCGGCTTCCTTAGAATTACCGGCTCTATCCAGATAAGGCTTGGCAGCATCGGCATCTCCGTTGTTCAGACGGATAATGGCAGCATTCAGGTTGGCTGTTTCATCCGTTGGATACATGCGGACAGCCAGTTCCATCACCTCATTGAAGTCCTTGGAACCTACCTCGTAGGTCTGGGCTACCATAAACAGCTCATTGAGCGACAAGAGCTGCGGCTTGGTCTTCATAATTGCTTTTGCCTCTTCCACATCAAATGGCTTAACCTTATAAGTAATGTGGTAGTCGCTATGGCGAAGAGCCGGATAGCAGTTGGTGAACAAATTGAGATACTGTGCAGGATATTGCTTCTTCAGCTCCGCATCACGGGCATCTGGATCCTGCTTCGTATTCTGGGCTATCGCCAGAAGCTGCTCCTTCTTCTCCAAGTTGCTCTCCTTGATATATTCACACAATCCCACCCAGTCCTCGGCTGTAGAGGATACCGTAAAGATGCTGTCAGGCAAATCCACCATCTTGCGCACATAGTCTGTCAGGGTGATGGCACGATTCTTAGCCAGATACTCGTTATGTTTATACGAACCTTCCGGCGAAGCAAAACCATGGATGTTGATGCCCATCACCTGCAGGTTCTTATCCGCCTTCAATGCCTTGACGGTAGTGATGATGCTATCCAACTGTTCTGGATTCCGGCGATAGTCGGCACGCAGTTCAATTCTGTTGACCGGGAAGTCGATATAGGCACGCTTATCCAGATGACGAATCTTTGGAGCCTCGGCAACGACAGCCTGCAACTGGAGAACCGGCTTCAGTACATTCTGCTTAGGCTGCTGAATGGTCTCGATAATCTGAGGAGCATCTGTTGAACGTTTTTCATCTGCCCTACCCGGAATTAAGTAAATGAGGGAAAGAGCCACCTTGGTGGGTCCCACATAATTCTTATGGGCAGATTTGAGCTTTTCACCACAAGTACCACATTCAAACTTATCATATTTGGTATGGATATACCCAAGACCTATCGAAGCCTCGAGATTCCAGTGCCTGGAAAGAATCCATTGCTTACCAGCTGTGATACCGCCTCCGGCATACCAACCTTCATAGCGGTGATCGCGCAGTCCTTTCAACAATCCGAAAGGAAACTTCACGCCTCCCACATTATACTGACCACCTAAAGCATGGACACCCAGGAACCAACCCTCAAAATTCTGATTGAACCAGTAGCGATATTCCGGCATTACCATCCAGTGTCGGAGACTCGAATGGTCACCGCCACTTTGCTTCCACGGATTTAGACCGAAGAAAACCTGAGCAGTATGCCTCTTTCCAGCAGCCATCTCCAATCCCAAGTTGGGAGTGGTGGTAGCCCAATAAAGCAAGTTGGTCTTGAAGCCAAACTGCCTAGTCTGCCTCAACTGCCTAGTCTGCCCAAACTGCTGAACCTGCTGTTGCTGCTCAGCCGAATGGGCAGTAAGGGGCGGGAAACAACAATTCATCATCAATATAGCTACTAATACAATTCTCTCAAATAACATAATATGATTATCTTAATTATTATCTATACTATTACATCTTTTAAAACGCGTACAAAGATAGAATAAAAGGGCAAAACAGACTTTAAAAAATAGAAAATCAGGGTTTTTCATTTTAGACAAAAAGAAAAAAATCGTGTCCATTAGATGTTAAAACATAAAAAGATTGAACACATTAGGGGGGGTAATACGTCTTAAACCACCTAAATATCAGTTTATTGCAAATTTAGGACAAGAAAATTTCATTTTTAGGAAAATGTTTTGTAACTTTGCAGACGAAAAGTTGTAATCAACTATTAGAAAACAAGTTTTCAATGCTACAGCAAGCAGACTCCTTGTAAATAAAAAAGTAGAATCAAGTAAAAGAAGATAAACTATGATTAGTTTCTTAGAGCGCAATTTTACATATTTAGTTACGATGACTAGTATCATTTATTGCATCCTAGGTCTCGTACTATTTTTCTTCAAGTCACCCACGACAGAAGTCTATGCTCCCTACCGGAAATCCAAGTGGATGTTAGCCGCCGGTATGTGGATGATAAGCATAAACATCTGGATCTGGCTTGCAACCTTTACCGGTCTGTGGACCCGCGAAAACGCGTGGGTAGCCAGTTTCGATACCATCCTGTTCTATCTCATAGGCATCTGCTATACCTTTTCGTTTGGCAATCTGACCGACTATACCTATATCTCCAAACAACGTTGCAAGATAACAGCTATCAAGTTTGGAGCTACAGCATTTATTGCCCTCATTGCCATGGTCGAGACCCTTGAAGAGTATAGACAATTCCTACTCATCATTGCCTTGCTGGGTATCATAGAACTATGCGCTCAACATATCATTTCCTTTCATAGGACCTATCTTCAGCGCAATGAATTGCTGGAGAATTATTTTTCTTCCGACAAGAAAAGCCAGGTCAGATGGCTCTACATCAGCCATTGGTTATTCTATATTCTGCTTGCCTTCGGCGTCTTTTCCATCACCTCAGGAGCAGTCTTCAACTGGCTTTTGCAGTTCTATGTCGTTGCCGTGAATGTATATATCACCGTTAACTTCATCAACTTTGCCAAGGAATACGCAACCCTGCGCCTGGCAACAACCGAAGAAATGATTGCCGTCATGGACAAAACACAATCCAACAACTTGAACTATAAGGAAAGGAAAAAGAAAGAAGAGGATGAAGAAGCTGAAAGAGAAGAAGTTACTGCAACCAGCAGAACAAAAAAGCCATACAAGGAGGACTTCAGGGATATCCTGCGTCCAAGAATAGCAGTATGGATGAAAGCCAAAGCTTATACGCACGAGCAATTCACCCTGGAAGAACTTGCCTCCAGACTATATACCAACAAGACCTATCTATCCACATTCATCAAGGAGGAATATGATATGAACTTCAGCAGCTGGGTAGCAAGCCTGCGCATAGACGAGGCTAAGAGAATCATGCTGAAAGAGCCTGAGAAGAGACTCCAGGAAGTAGCGTTCGAATGCGGATTCTCTTCGCTTGCCTATTTTTCCAGCGTATTTTCTAAATCAGAAGGAATCTCTCCTTCTGCCTGGCAAAGAGAATTCTCCCGAAAAACAGATGGAGAACAATGATAAATCAAGGCAAACTGGCGATTGAATACACTACGTGAACGATAGCCCGAAACCTCTGCTATCTGCGAAATAGTCTGCTTATTCTCCGGATCAACCAATAACTGCACCGCATGAGCTATGCGAAAATGATTGATATACTGCAATAAGGTAAGGTCACCAGTAGTATATTTCCTAATGCAGTTTGCCAAGGTTGTACGGTTGGTACATAGTGCTTTTGCCAGATCATCTATGCGCAGATCCGGATTGGTAAAAGGAGCGTACTCCTTCATATACAGGGTGGTCTTAACAAACAGCTCCTGCTCAGCATCCAAGACATGGAGAACCTGGTCGGCAGCAGTTTTCTGTACTTCATCAAAAGACCGTTTTCTGAAAGAAGCTCCATCCGCGGGAGAAGAAGCCAGGAGATCCTGCAACTGGCGACGCATGGAATTGATGATGCAAGCTTGCCTCCTCACGGTGGAGCGCAAACTCGCAACATAGAATCCCATAAGAGCAATCAAAGCTATCGATACGATTGCCCATGAAAGTATATGATAACTGCTGAACAATTGCATAAATCTCTTTTTAATCTAATATCTCCTTCAGAGGAGTCATCACGAAGTCGCGCTCTTCCATCAGAGGATGAGGAATCTTGAAATCGGGCTCATCGATGACCAGATCATCTATCATCAGAATGTCGATATCGATGATGCGGTCGTGATATTCTCCATTTACAGACTTCAGGGTTCTGCCCATCTCCTGCTCTATCCGCTGGGTAGCCTCCAACACCTGACGGGGAGCCATGGCGGTGAGTACCAGCACGCAGGAATTGATGAAGTCATTGGGAGAAGAATAGCCCCAAGGCTTGGTTTCGTAAAGAGCAGACTGGCGCTCTACCACGCCAATCTGCTCTCCTATTTTATCAATAGCCTCACGAATGTTACGCTTCCGGTTGCCCAGATTCGTGCCAAGGCTTAAATATACTTTATACATACTTATTCACACTTTTATAAAAACTGTGGATAACTCAGCTTATCTACTGAATATCAAATACTTTTATATGTACAAAAACTGTTTATTCCACCATTTAGTCTGGAAGTATCAACAGTGAGTCACCGTAGCAACCAAACATATAGCCATTCTTCACAGCCTTCTTGTATGCCTCATATACCAGGTCGTAACCACCAAAGGCAGCAGTACACATCATCAAGGTTGACTCTGGATGATAGAAGTTGGCTACAGCACAGTCAGCCAATCCGAAATCGTATGGAGGGAAGATGAACTTATTGGTCCATCCATCAAACTCCTTCATCATTCCGTCTGTACCTACGGCAGTTTCAGTAGCCTTCATCACGCTGGTACCGATGGCGCATACGCGATGACCTTCCTGCTTGGTCTTATTCACCAGTTCGCAAGCCTCCTTAGAGATAATCATCTGCTCGGAATCCATCTTGTGCTTGGTCAGGTCTTCTACCTCAATCTCGTGGAAGTTGCCCAAACCGCAATGCAGGGTGATGTAAGCCTCGTTGATGCCGTTGATTTCCAAGCGCTTCATCAACTCACGAGAGAAATGAAGACCTGTAGCAGGAGCTGTTACGGCACCCTCCTTCTCTGCGAATACACACTGGAAGTCGTCCATATCATCCTCTGTAGCGTGGTGATCCTCACGGGCATCAATGATATAGCGAGGAAGCGGAGCCTCACCCAATGCAAAGAGCGAACGCTTGAAGACATCGTGATTGCCATCCTCATCATAGAGGAAACGGAGGGTACGTCCACGGCTTGTGGTATTATCGATTACCTCGGCAACCATCTCGTTGACATCATCAAAGAACAGCTTGTTGCCGATACGGATCTTGCGTGCAGGCTCTACCAGTACATCCCAAAGACGCATCTCGGCATTCAGCTCACGGAGCAGGAATACCTCGATCTTGGCATCGGTCTTCTCCTTGGTACCATAAAGACGCGCTGGGAATACCTTGGTATCATTGAAGATGAAGGTATCACCCTCTTCGAAATAGTTGACGATATCCTTGAACTGCAGGAATACTGGATTGCCTTCAGCATCCACCATATCCTTGCCATTCTCGTCCTTCTTGTACATCTCGATGGTTTCAGACTTCTTGTGGAGCACCATCAGTCGAGACTCGTCACGACGGGTAATCTCGAATGTACGTTCACCACTAGCAGTCTTGACCACACGCTTAGTCTTATGTGGATAAAGTGCCACCTGAGCAGCTGGCAACTTAAAGTTGAATTGTGATAGTTTCATGTGATATTATATCTCCTTTCTTAAGATGATTTACTATTCATGTCATTTCTCGAAATTTGAGCCTAGTTATTGGCAAGGCAGTCTTCTATCTCCTGTGCATCGAGCCATTCCTGGAAATGGTCAAAGTCGATGCAGTTCTCTACCGAGAAGCTTCCAGCCTTGGTACGGCGGAGGGCTGTCAGGAAGGCACCACTATCCAGGGCACGACCGATGTCGCGTGCCAGCGATCGGATATAAGTACCCTTACCACAGACCACACGGATGCTTGCCGTCTTCTCCTCATCGTTGTAATCGGTGAGTTCGATCTCATCCACACGCACGGTCTTAGGCTTCAGCTGCACCTCCTCGCCTGCTCTGCGCAGGGCATAAGAACGGTCGCCATTCACCTTCACGGCACTATAGGTAGGTGGAACCTGCTGAATTTCACCAACAAACTGCTTCAGCACCTCCTCTACCAGCTCACGGGTGATGTGCTTGGTAGGGAAAGTATGGTTTACACTGTGCTCCTTGTCGTAGCTTGCCGTGGTAGCACCCAACTGAAGAGTAGCCGTATATTCCTTGGTATGTGTCTGCAATTGCTCTATCTGCTTGGTACATTTACCCGTACAGAGCACCAACACACCCGTAGCAAGGGGATCGAGCGTACCGGCATGTCCTATCTTCACCTTGAAGCCGAGTTTCTTGCTGAGCAGATAGCGTACGTGCGCCAATGCTCCAAAGCTCGACATGCGATAAGGCTTGTCGATGGCGATAATTTCTCCTTTTCTAAAATCCATATATTATATTAATGAACAGATGATGGTAACGGCACCTGCAATGGCACAATAGATACCGAAATATACCAACTTACCCTTCTTCACGATATTGATCATCCACTTGCAAGCCAAGCAACCTGATACGAATGCTGCCACGAAGCCCACAATCATAGGGAATGCATCGATGCCGCCAAGAGCCTCTTCGCCCTTCAGACCCTTCAAGAGGTCGAGCAATGCCTCACCCAGGATTGGAGGAATCACCATAAGGAATGAGAACTGAGCCATCTTCTCCTTCTTGTCGCCCAGCAAAAGACCGGTAGCAATGGTAGTACCAGAACGGGAAAGACCTGGCAATACAGCAAGTGCCTGACCGAGACCGATGATGAATGCATGCAGAGGAGAAATGTTCTCCTTCTGGCGTGGCTTGGCAAAGTAAGAGAAGGTAAGAAGACATGCTGTTACGAGAAGCATGATGCCCACGATGAGCAAGCCGGAACCGAACACCTCCTCTACCTGGTCCTTGAAGAACAGACCTACTACTCCTACAGGAATCATAGAGATTACGATATTGAGGGCATACTTTGTTTCCTCATTCATCTGGAACTTGAAGAGACCCTTCAGAATCCAGTCGATTTCCTTCCAAAGAATTACCAATGTACTCAGCACGGTAGCTACATGCACCATGATGGTAAAAGTCAAGTTATCCTCACCATTGATGCCAAACAGATGGGCACCGATAGCCAAGTGACCACTACTACTTACTGGCAAATACTCTGTGAGACCCTGGATGAGTCCCAACACTAAAGCTTCAAACCAATTCATTGATTACTGATTTATTTTTTTATACCTTATTATATATAGGGAGCTGAAAAGCCAACTCCCTTGTTTATTTACTTTATCTTCTTGCTTTATTCGTCCTTTGGCTTGCGTATTACCGCATAGATGATCGAGAGGAAACCAATCAGGGTAACGGTTGGTGCCACTACAATACGGCGAGTACTGAAAATATCAGCATCGAAAGAGTGCTCGTTAGAGCCTGCGCCGCTCATCAGGAGGAAACCGATGATGACAATCGCCATTCCAATTGCCAACAAGATGAAGTTCATCTTGTCAAATGCTAAATTCTTCTTATCCATTATATTTAATGTTAAATGTTGAATGTTAAATGTTGAATGTTGAGTGTTTCTTCACTCTTCATTTATATTTTATACAGGTCTCCCGCCTTCATCTTGAGGAACTTGTTCACCGAGATGCTGGCACAGAGAGCCGTGATGATGATACCGAAGAGGAAGACCGAACCGCCCGTGATGGCAAGCTCCTGCCAGCCGAGCACATTGACCAGTTCCGGCTCGTGAAGCGACCAGGCATAGAGGCATCCACCGAGGAAACCATCGGCAAGCAAAGCCGCAATCACACCTACCAATACAGCCCTCTTGATGAAAGGCTTGCGGATGAAGCCCCAAGATGCACCCACCAGCTTCATGGTATGGATGGAGAATCGGCGGGCATAGATGCCCAGTCTCACTGTATTGTTGATAAGCGAGAACGAGATGAAGGTAAGCAGGGCGGCTACGATAAGGAGACCGATACTTATCTTGGTGAGCGAATTGTTCACCTGCTCAATCAGGTCGTGCTGATAACTTACTTCCGTCACTCGCGAGTAGCCTTTCAGCTCCTTGGCAATCCACTTCAGGGAATCATTGTTGGCATAATCCGCCTGTGTCGTGATTTCGATAGATGGCTGGAAAGGATTCACACCGGCAAATTCGCTAGGATTGGTACCCAGATCACGGGTAGCCTCCTTCAAAGCCTGCTCCTTGGTGATATAGGTCAGACCTTTCACGTAAGGACGAGCCTTCAGGCGCTTACACATCTGCAAGCCCTCAGGATTGGTAACATCCTGCTCGAGCATCACCTGTACCACCAGGTTCTCCTTGACATAGGAAGAGAGGTTTCGTCCCATCAATACGGAAAAGATGACCAATCCCAACAAAACAAGCACCATGGCGGTGCTGATGCATAAAGTAACAACCTGCAATCCACGGTGATTACGAGGCTTATATTGTTTCTTTCTCATTTCTAAATCTATTTATTTTCAGACCGGAAGGGCGTAATTACCCAAATTGTTTGCAAAGATACACATAAACGAAGAGATAACAAAATAAAATTGCATTTATTTGCATTTATTCAATTAATTATTAAGGGAAGAGAAATTCGCAGCATAAGGAACTTGATTATATTATTGTTTGTGATTGATGATGGAACAGATTGATTTTACGACTACCCTTAATAGAGATTTTGGATATCATAAGATGAATTTGTTACTACATTTAATAGAATTTGTTGATAAGCCTAATAGAAATCTCCGTTCATAAGTTCTGAACCGCCGTTCAAAGACGTTGAATGTACGTTCAACGTCTATGAACGGAGATTTCCATTAAGGCTAGAATCTTTTTCCTTTAAGGGCAAGACCTATTTCTTATAAGGGCAGTAACTACTTCCAATAAGGAAACACCCTATCTACTATACGGAAGAACTGTATCTCCCATATATCAAACATAAAAAGGGCCGACCTCACGGCCAGCCCTTCCAAGATACTGAGTAAAATTCAAATAGGTATGACTTGAATTTTAACTAAACATAATAGTAAACGAAGGAATTAAACCCTTCCAATCAAAACTACATCTTAGTGATGACACCCTTCTCTGAACTCTCCAGGAACTGGATGATGTTCTGAATCTCCGGGCCATCTGGCACCTGATCCTTGATCTGGTTGATGGCATCGAAGAGGGATGTCTGACCATGGAATACCAGTCGGTAGGCATTCGCAATGTGCTTGCGAACCTTCTCGGTAACCTCGGCAGCTTCCATGATGATGGTGTTAGGACCTGCATACTTCACAGGCTTTCCACCGGCAATAATATAAGGAGGAATATCCTTAGAGAAGGTGGTACCTGCCTGAATCATCGCCAAATCGCCTACTCGGGTCTTGGCATTCTCTACTACAGATGTTGAGTAGATGACACCGTTACCAATCACGCAGTCGCCTGCAATCTTGGTACCATAACCGAATACGCAACCGTTGCCGATTACGGTATCGTGAGAGATATGGGCACCTTCCATCAGGAAGTTGTTGTTGCCCAGAACGGTCTTGCCACCCTTGTGAGTACCACGGTTGATAACCACGTTCTCACGGATGGTATTGTTGTCGCCAATCACTACCTCACTCTCCTCACCGGTAAAGTTGAAATCCTGTGGGAGGGCAGCGATAACGGCTGCCTGGAACACCTTATTATTATTACCCATGCGAGTACCGTTCATGATGCTCACGAATGGATAGATGGTACAGTTGTCGCCGATGACCACATCGTCCTCGATATAGACGAATGGATATATCTTGCAGTTGTCTCCAATCTTAGCCTTTGGAGAAACCTCTGCCTTTGGACTTATTATACTAGCCATAATAACTTAACATTTAATATTTAACACTAAACATTACTTAGCTCCTCCACCCAATGCATAGTAGAGATTCACTACTGCCTGCATCTTGTAGAAGTCATCAGCTACCTTAGAGAGCTGTACGTTGAGCAGTGAAGACTGTGCCTGGATTACCTCAAGGTAAGAACCGCCAGCCTCTGACATCAACTTACGTGTATCCTCTACGTTCTGCTCGAGTACGGCGATGCGCTTAGCCTCCACCTTACCCTTCTCGTCAGAATAGTTGTAGAGCACGAGGGCATTGCTCACCTCGCTACCAGCCTTCAGTACGGTATTCTGCCAAGTATTGTAAGCCTGTTCATACTGCATCTTAGCCACCTTCAATCCGGCGATGATTCTACCATTCTGGAAGATTGGCTGAACCAATGAACCAACAGCAGAAAGCAACCACTTACCTGGGTTCACGATGCCCATACCACCAGAGTTGGTGAATGCACCTGTACCAGAGATGGTGATAGATGGATAGAACTTGCTGCGGGCAGTCTCTACGCCGTAGAAGCACTGAGCCAGATTCATCTCGGCTGCGTGAACATCGGCACGGTTGTTGAGCAACTGGATGCCTACGCCGGTAGAGAAATTAGAAGGAAGGCTCTGATTCTCCAACTTGCCACGGGCGATAGAGTGTGCCTGGTCGCCGATGAGGAGACTCAAAGAGTTCTCTGTCTCGCGAATCTGGCGCAAGAGGTCGGTCTTCTGAGTCAACACAGCATAGTAGTTGCTCTCGGCAGCCTGAACAGAAGTTCCGCGATAACCAATCTTGGTATCCTTCAACACCTTCATGGTTTCCCAGGTATCCTTGGTCAATCCTTCCATATTGTTAACCAGCTCCACCTGCTTGTCGAGCATCAACAAGGTATAATACATGTTGGCGATGTTGGCGATGAGGTTGGTCTTGACAGATACCTGATAGTCCTTCAACTGGAGCAGCGCCATCTGGGCACTGCGCTTCTGAGAGAGCAGATTGCCGAAGAGGTCAACCATCCAGCTGGCTGTAACAGGCATGCTGTAAGTCTTGGTGGCAGCGTTGCCATCCCAAGAGGAGATGGTTCCCTGAGGAGTGAAAGACAAAGAAGGCACGAAAGCCAACTTAGCGCATTTCAACTGCTCTTCTGCCATCTTCACGTTCAATGCCGCATTGAGGAGGTTGACATTGTTGTTCAATCCCTTCTCAATGATTGACTGGAGCTGAGGGTCGGTGAAGACACTGCGCCAAGGAATGTTGGCAAAAGTAGTAGTATCCTTTACAGCCAAAGTATCTGTATCAGAAGCTACATCGCGAACGATACCGCTGGTCTTCACATCCGGACGCTCATACTTTCCGTAGAGAGTCTTGCAGCTGCTCAGAGAGAGCGCTGCGAGA
>ERZ869979.105-NODE-105-length-22219-cov-4.943862_pt1 | contig 22219 bp, 17 predicted proteins | sample MGYA00521269_ERZ869979 | MGnify/ENA primary metagenome ERZ869979 (study PRJEB32232, sample SAMN07284974) | human gut metagenome | biome: human-associated habitat; material: feces | host: Homo sapiens | place: Tanzania | collected 2014-04-05 ... | reverse complement strand
CGGCATGGGCTCCCGCTACGGCGGTCTGAAGCAAATCGATCCGGTCGGCCCGAACGGACAGATCATCATGCACTATTCCATCTACGATGCGTGGAAGGCTGGCTTCCGCCGCGTGGTATTTATTATAAAAGAGGAGCTGCTCGACGCATTCCGCGAGCGCATCGGCAACGCCGCCGAAAAGCTCATGCAGGTAGATTATGTATTCCAGTCTCCGAACAAGCTGCCGGAGGGCTGCACCATGCCGGAAGGCCGCACCAAGCCGCTCGGCACCGGCCACGCCATTTACTGTGTGCGCGGTGTTGTCAACGAGCCGTTTGCCGTCATCAATGCGGATGATTTCTACGGCGCACAGGCGTTCCAGTGCTTATATGATTATCTGAAGGACGCACAGGACGATGACAAGTATCGGTACTGCATGGTCGGCTACCGCGTAGAAAACACGCTGACGGAAAACGGCACGGTATCGCGCGGCATCTGCGAGGCGGATGAAAACGGCTATCTGGCAGACATCATAGAGCGCACCGCCATTTCCCGCGATGCAAACGGTGTGATTTCGGATCCGGAGGCCGGCGAAATCGCAGAGGGCACGCTGGTATCCATGAACATGTGGGGCTTTACGCCGTCCTTCCTCGATGAGCTGGAAACCGGTCTGCGCACCTTTATGACGGACGAGCTGCCGAAAAATCCGGCAAAGGGCGAGTATTATCTGCCGTTCGCCGTCGATCATCTGATTCAGAACGGACAGGCCACCGCAAAGGTTCTGCAAACCTCTGCACAGTGGTACGGCGTTACATACAAAGAGGACAAACCTGTCGTTGTGGACGCCCTGCGCCGCATGACAGAAGCCGGTTTGTATCCGGCAGAATAAAAAAGGAGGCGGTTTTCCATGCCGGCATCCCTCAAAGCACAAGCATATCTCGCTGCATTCCAAGAGGACATGCAGCCGCATTTCCATCTGGTTCCGCAGGCGGAATATCAGGACAGAACCTTTCCATTGTATGCGGTCTTGCAGATAGAAGAAACGTCTACGCTGATGTTCCGAAACGGCAAATCTGCCATCTCTTACGAGTTCTGCTATTTCGATGCGTGCGACACCTTTGACGCCGCGCAGCTCGCCTATTACTGCGGCATTTTGGAGGACATGGCCGCTCGATATGTCCCGTGGAGCGAACGCAGCCACAGCTATTCCATGCTGAGCATGGTCGTGCTGACCGACGGCGAACCGGACAAAGACGTCCTCAAGCAGCTGAAAAAATACAAGCACGAAGAAAAGCGAAAAAAGGCAGAGGACGGCTATGGCTGGTGCAGCAACCGCCTGTGCGTGGTTGATGTCAATACCGGCATCTGCTATACCAACCGGCACGGCAGCGCGCTCGCCAACCGCGTCAAGCTGACCACACAGCGCGTGGCGAACCAATGATTTTTGCTTCCCAAGCGAAATTTTCTTGAAAATCCATCAGACATGTGCTATGATTAGTTTACTGTCTAAAAATATCTGGCGCGGTGCGCACAGCCGCCGTCGCTTTTACAATCATTTCGGAGGTTGAATTTTCATGGTTGTTACTGTCCTGTCTGTGATTCAGGTAATTGCTTGCCTGTTTCTCATCGTTACCATTCTTCTGCAGAAGGCACCGCTTGCACCCACGATGCCGCAGAGCCCTTGACCTTTTTGCGGGAGCGCAGTATACTTCCCATGTGGTTAGTCATAAATAACTGCTAGGAGGTATTCCATCATGCAAGACGCATTCTGGGGGATTCTGATCCCCTTTCTGGGCACAAGCCTTGGGGCAGGCTGTGTGTTCTTTTTGAAAAACGCTTTCAGTGACGGCCTCCAGCGTGCCCTCACCGGCTTTGCCGCTGGGGTCATGGTGGCGGCATCGGTATGGAGCCTGCTGATCCCGGCCATGGAGCAGGCCGCAGATCTGGGCAGGCTGGCGTTTTTCCCGGCGGCGGTGGGCTTCTGGCTGGGCATCCTGTTTTTGCTGCTGCTGGATCATCTCATCCCGCATCTGCACCAGAACAGTTTGCAGGCCGAAGGGCCAAAAAGCCAGCTCCAGCGCACCACCATGATGGTTCTGGCGGTGACGCTGCACAACATCCCGGAGGGCATGGCCGTGGGCGTGGTCTACGCCGGATACCTTGCCGGGACCGCGCAGATCACCGCTGCCGGGGCACTGGCTCTTTCCCTTGGCATTGCCATCCAGAACTTCCCGGAGGGGGCCATCATCTCCATGCCCCTGCGGGCGGAAGGAATGAAAAAGGGCCGGGCGTTCTGGGGCGGCGTACTGTCCGGCGTCGTAGAGCCCATTGGGGCAGTGCTGACGATTCTGGCGGCAGGCATCGTGGTGCCCGCCTTGCCCTATCTGCTCAGCTTTGCCGCCGGAGCCATGCTGTATGTGGTGGTGGAGGAACTGATCCCGGAAATGTCGCAGGGACAGCACTCCAACGTTGGCACGGTGTTTTTTGCGGTAGGCTTCAGCGTGATGATGGTGCTGGATGTGGCACTGGGGTGACGGTTGGGGAAAGGTGCGCGACCGTACCCCTTGGAACGGGGAAGCGCAGGGCGCGGCTTGTCTGCCGGAGAGCAGAAAAGCTTGAATCGGAGGGCGCGAGGTGCAACGATGAACGAGCGTTGAATCGTGAGATTTGACGCTCGTTTTCTGTGTAGAAAATCGGCGGCAGAAAAAACGAGGACGATCCGGAGAAAACCAGCCGAAAAACACTTGTGATTTTTAAGACAAAGTGATATCATCACAGTATTACGCTATGAAAGAAAGTACCATCCGTACATCACAGAAAAAAGAATGCACCACGCTGGTGTAAAAAGAGGCCAGACGGGGCAGAAACGGTAAATGCAATGGAAATCTTACTCACAGGCCATACCGCGTTCCTGACACAGGAGTGGATCGAGACGGCGTTCCCGGACGACCATGTGCTGACCACGCACGCAAAAGGGGAAGCACTGCTGGACACCCGGGTAAAGACAGTGACCCTGGATGGCAAGCAGCTGCTGAGCCAGCTTACGGAAACCTATCAGTTTGACCGCGTCGTTTATTTTTCAGAATATCTGCTGCCCCACGGCGATCAGGAAGGCGAGCTGGATCGCCTGCGCCGGGTGCTGCAATCCTGCCGTGAGCGGGAGGTGGAGCTGCTGTACCTTTCCGGCCCGGAGGCTGCCCTTACACCGCCCTCGGGCAAAACGCTGCTGGCCAATGCAGCGGAGGAACTCTGCTTCCATTATGCAAAGACCAGCAAGCTGCAGGTCAAGGTGTTCCGGCTGCCCTACCTGTATGCCGTCTCCGCCAGCGGTGCAGAGCAGTTTGCCCGCCTGTTTGAGCAGATGCCCACCGGCACCGTCCAGATGGAGGAAAAGGCGGCTCAGCCGCTGCTTGCGCTCTGCGTGGAAGAACTGGCCGACCTCATCGCGCGGGTGTTCGATACGTGGACACCGGAGCCGGAGCGGTTTACGCTGCCGGATGTTTTCGGGTTGACGCAGGGGCAGCTGGGCGGCGTGCTGCAAACGCTGCAGCCCGGTCTGGAGCTGCTCTACGGCACCGATACCATCCAGACCTATCCCACCGAGGATCCGACCGTCCGCCGCAGGTACGGCTGGTTCCAGCGGTACAGCCTGCTGGACGATCTGCCCGCGATCTATCGTGCGTGGTGCGACCGGCAGGCCGAGAAGAAACGGTTTGTCCACAGGGCGGTGGACAAACTGCGCCAGAGCCCCCGCCTGCTGCGGCTGGCGGAGATCGCGGCCGTCTGGCTGGCCGCGGAACTGCTGGTGCGGGTCACCGGCACGGACGCGCAGTTCCAGATGATCGATTTCCGGCTCATGTTCGTCATGCTCATCGGCACGGTGTACGGCCTCAATGCGGGCGTGCTGGCTGCAGTGCTGGCGTCCGTCTCACTGGCGGCGGGCTATCTGCGGCAGGGCACGACCCTGATGCTGCTGTTTTATGAGCCTGCCAACTGGCTGGCGTTCCTCGCCTATTTTGTGGTGGGGGCGTCCTGCGGATATGTGCAGCTGCGCAATACAGAAGCCGCCCGTTTTGTGCAGGAGGAAAATGACCTGCTGCGCAAGCGGCTCACGTTTACCCGGAAACTGTATCAGGATACGCTGGAGGATAAACAGATGTTCCGCCGCCAGATCCTGGGCCGCCGGGACAGTTTTGGCAAGATCTACACGGTGACCCAGCAGCTGGATATGCTGCAGCCGCAGGAGATCTACCGCAAGACCGTGCAGGTGATGGAGGATGTGCTGGAAAACCGCAGCCTCACCATCTACCGGATGGAACAGAACCATGTGTTTGCCCGCCTGACCGCGGCCAGTGCCGGAATGACGCCGGAGCCAGCCCACTCGCTGGAGCTGGAACAGTGGCTGGATGTGATCCGCGCCATTGAGCAGGAGGGGCTGTGGGTGAACCGCGGCCTCCTGCCCGGGCGTCCCATGTACGCTGCCGGTGTGCGGCAGAACGGCCGCCTTGTGGTGCTCATCGGTCTGCGCACAGCCGGCGAAGAGCAGATGACGCTGTATTACCAGAATCTGTTCCGCATCCTCTGCGGACTGGTGGAGACCGCACTGGTGCGCGCCTTTGCGTATGAGAGTGCCGTGCGGGAAAACTGGTATCTGCCCGATACCTGCCTGCTGCGCCCGGCCATGTTTGCCCAGCAGCTGGCCGCAGCCTGTACCCTGCAGGAAGAGAAGATGGCGCACCATCTGCTGCTGCGGGTGACCGGGGAATTCAAAAATCAGGCCGAACTCAATGCGCGGGTGGAGTGCTCCATCCGCAGCACCGATGCCGCGGGCGTCGGAACCGACAACGCCGTTTACCTGTTGATGAATCAGGCCGACGAAGCGGATCTGCCCCTGCTGACCCGGCGTCTGGGCGGAAAAGGGCTTCACGTCATCGCGGTGCCGCTGGATGAGCAGCTGCGGCTGATCCGCGCCGCGCAACCGGAGGTGCAGCATGGGGAATGAGTTCTGGCTCGGGCTGGTGCTGCTGACGGTGCATCTGGCCGTGTGCGGGGGGCTCTGGCTGCTGGCGCGTGCCCGGGCATGGGAAGTGGAGGGATATTTTGTTCCGGTGATGCTTCTGGTGCCGGTGTGGGGGCCGCTGTGCGTGCTGCTGCTCCACACGTCCAACCGGCTCACGGGTGGGTGCCTGCGGGAGCAAACGCTGGAAAAGCTCCGCATCAATGAGGAGATCCACGAGAGCATCCTCGTGGCGGACAACGAGGGCGAAGATACGGTCGTTCCTCTGGAGGAAGCGTTGCTGGTCAACAGCCCTGCCCAGAAGCGGAAACTCATCCTCTCGGTGCTGACGGATGACCCCGCAGGCTATTACGATCTGCTTCAGCAGGCACGGATGGACAGCGACAGCGAGGTGGTACACTACGCTTCCACGGCACTGTCGCAGATCACCAAGGAGGCCGACCTGAAATTGCAGAAGCAGGAACAGCGGTATGCCGCGGCTCCGGACGATGCCGCCGTGCTGGAAGAATACTGCGATTATCTGGGCAGCTATCTGGAGAGCGGCTTTGTGCAGGGCAAGGCGGCGGAGATCCAGTACCACCAGCTGGAGCAGCTGCTGAAAAAACGGCTGGAAAATCGGAACGGACGCCGCAGCTGTACGCTGGAGTGCAGGCTGGCGGATGTGCAGCTCAGCCTTGCGGAGTATGACCGCGCAGGGAAAACGCTGGAGGATCTTATCGACCGCTGGCCCCAGCGCGAGACGCCGTGGCTGCTTCGCCTGCGGCTGGCAGCGGCTCTGCGCGATGGGGCGGCCATCCGGGAGACGCTGCGTCAAATCGAGGAAAAGGAGGTCTACCTCAGCGCAAAGGGCCGCGAGACCGTGCGGTTCTGGCAGGGGGAAGCGCAATGATGGAAGAACTTTTTTCCCGGCTGCGGGCGTTCCGCTGGCAGAAACTGCTGATCATCTGGGCCGTGTTTGCGGCGATGGCCGCCATCTTGTTCACGGAGCGCAGCGGCATTCAGTACGAAGCCACGCAGTTTAAGATCGAGTATCTCCCCCGGGCAGAGGTGCAGCCCGCCCAGATCGCGCTGTTCGGCCAGCCGGTCACCTGCCTGCTGCTCTACGATTCCGGGCAGGAAGGCACAGACCTTGCCAAAGAGCAGTTTGATCGGATCCTTCTGGATATGAAGGTGAGCACGCAGGCCGTGGATGTCCACACAACGCCGCTTGCCAGCATCCCGGAGTTTGGCCGGTACAAGACCGTCGTGATCCTCATGAGCGATCTGGATGTGCTGGGCAAGCGTCTGACCGACCTGATGAACTGGGTGCAGGACGGCGGAAGCGTCCTGTTTGCCATGACCCCCGACAAAACGACCTATTTTGACGCCATCGCGCCCAAGCTGGGCGTCCAGTCCTCTTCCTGGGAGTACAAGACGGCCGAGAGCATCGTTCCGACGGAAGACTTTATGCTGGGCGGCGGACAGCGGTATGAATTCAGCGATCCATTCGAGTCCTCCCTCAGCGTCAGTCTCCGGGAGGAGGCCACCGTCTATGCCCGCACGGGAGACGAGGGGGTCCCGCTGGTGTGGGGCACCAAGTCCGGCAGCGGCAGGGTGGTGGTGGACAACATCGGCATCTACGATAAGGTGCTGCGGGGCATTTACGCGGCCTCCTACAGCCTCCTGTGTGATGCTGCTGCCTACCCGGTGATCAACAGTGCCGTGTTTTATCTGGACGATTTTCCCTCTCCGGTGCCCGGCGGCGACGGCACGTACATCCGCAGGGATTACGGCATGAGCATTGCGGATTTCTATGCCAAGGTCTGGTGGCCGGATCTCATGAAGCTGGCGCAGGAATACGCCATCCGCTTTACCGGTGTGATGATCGAAAACTATGAGGACGATACCCAGAGTGCGCCGACGCGCCAGCCGGACACCCAGCAGTTCCGCTACTACGGCAGCCTGCTGCTGCGGCAGGGCGGGGAAGTGGGCTTCCATGGCTACAACCACCAGCCGCTGGTGCTGCCGGATACCGATTACAAAGGGCTGTATGCCTATCATCAATGGCCCAGTGAGGACGCGGTCGTGGCGGCGATGGAGGAGCTGCTGGCCTTTCAAAAGGCTGTGCTGCCCCACACCGAGGGCAGCGTCTATGTGCCGCCCTCCAACATCCTCTCCGCCGCCGGGCGGAAGGTACTGGGCAGACGGGTATCCCAGATCCGCACCATCGCCAGCACCTACTTTGCGGACGGCACCTCCCTGCCCTATGTGCAGGAGTTTGGCGTGGCCAGCGACGGCGTCGTGGAGCAGCCCCGCATCGTGTCCGGCAGTATGGTGGGAGATTCCTATATGCGGCTGGCCGCGATGAGCGAGCTGAATATGCACTATGTCAGCACGCATTTTATGCACCCGGACGATCTGCTGGACGTGGACCGCGGTGCGGCAGAAGGCTGGGAGACCTACAAAGGCGGCCTGAAAGATTACCTCAAATGGCTCCGCGCCGCCGCGCCGGATCTGCGCAAACAGACCGGCACCGAGTGCTCTGCCGCCATCCAGCGGTACAGCCAGCTCACCGTTTCCATGGAGAGCACCCCTGCGGAGTGGACGCTGACCCTCGGCAATTTTGTGGATGAGGGGTGGCTGCTCTTCCGCGCCAATGAGGGCACCCCCGGCCGGGTGACGGGCGGCGAATTGACCCGCCTGACCGGAGACCTCTACCTGCTCAAAGCCAATGCCGACACCGTCCATATCGAAAAGAAGGGGGCTTGACCATGCGCATCTGTCTGGTTCTGGAGGGGTCTTATCCCTATGTCCACGGCGGCGTGTCCACATGGATGCACGCCTATCTTCAGGCCATGCCCCAGCAGGAGTTTTCGCTCTGGGTCATCGGAGCCAAAGCGCAGGATCGGGGAAAGTTCGTGTATGAGCTGCCGCCCAACGTGAAAGAGGTGGAGGAGGTCTTTCTGGACGACGCCCTCCGGCTCCACGGGGAGCAGAAGCCCGTCCTGTTTTCCGCCGCCGAGCGCGCCGCCCTGCGGGAGCTGGTACGGCTGGGGCATCCAGATTGGGATGTGCTGTACCGCCTGTTTCAGGAACGGGGCGTCCACCCGCTTTCTTTTTTGCAGAGCCGGGATTTTATGGAATTGTTCACCGATATCTGTTTGCAGGAGTATCCGTACGTTGCGTATGCGGACGCGTTCCACACCATGCGTTCCATGCTGCTGCCAGTGCTCTATCTGCTTACCGGTCGGGTGCCGAAGGCGGATGTCTACCATGCCATCTCCACCGGCTACGGCGGTCTGCTGGCCTGTCTGGGCGGCAGCATGAACCATGCACCGGTGCTTCTGACCGAACACGGCATCTACACCCGGGAACGGGAGGAGGAGATCATCCGCGCCGAGTGGGTGGTGCCCTCGTTCAAGAGCCGGTGGATCCGGTTCTTCTATATGCTTTCGGAGGAGATCTACCGGCGGGCATTCCGGGTCAGCAGCCTGTTCTACAATGCCCGCCGGACGCAGATCGAGATGGGGTGCAATGCCGAAAAGTGCATCGTCATCCCCAACGGCGTCCAGTACGAGCGGTTCTGCAAGATCCCGCTCAAGGAGGAGGATGGCTGGGTGGACATCGGCGCAGTGGTGCGTCTGGCCCCCATCAAGGACGTCAAGACCATGATCTATGCGTTCTTTGAGCTGGCCTCCCGGGTGCCCAACGTCCGGCTCCACATCATGGGCGGCGTGGACGATCAGGACTACGCCAACGAGTGCTACGCGCTGGTGGAGCAATTGCAGCTCAAGAATCTGCTCTTCACCGGCCGGGTGGATGTGGTGCAGTATATGCAGAAGCTGGACTTTACCATCCTTACCAGCATCTCGGAGGGGCAGCCGCTCTCCGTGCTGGAATCCATGGCGGCGCGCCGCCCCTGCGTGACCACCGAGGTGGGCTGCTGCCGCGAACTGCTGGAAGGTGCCCCGGGGGATACGCTGGGCGTGGCAGGCTACTGCGTGCCCCCTATGTACCGGCAGGGTCTGGCCGACGCCATGGAAAAGATGTGCGCCAGCCGTGCCCGCCGCGAAGAGATGGGGCAGATCGGGCAAAGGCGGGTGGATGCGTACTTCCACCACGAGCAGATGCTGGCCAACTACCGGAAAATGTACGATGAGACTGCAACGGAATATCACTTGGAGTAACTATGGCAGGAATTGGATTTGAATTGAAAAAACTGTTCCGCCGCAAGGGGTTGTTTGCTTCTCTGCGGGCGTACGGATATGCGGGCATCATCTGCACCGGCCCCATGCTGCTGGGCGTTGTGCTCCAGCTGGGGATCCTGCTGCTCTGCGGCTGGGTCGGCGCACCGCGGGATCAGCAGGATCTGCTGGTCTGCATGATCACCTATACGCTGCTGTTCTCCCTGACGGTCACCAGCTTTTTTTCCATGCCGGTGACGCGCTATCTGGCCGATATGCTCTATGAGGAGCAGGAGCATACGATCCTGCCCTCGTTCTGGGGCTCCGGCAGCCTGATGCTGGTGCTGGGCTGCCCGCTGTATGGGCTGTTTCTGCTGGTCTCCGGAGCGACTCTTCTGCAGGGGCTGCTCTGTCTGTGGCTGTTTGCGGAGATGATTGTGAACTGGAACGGCATGAGCTATCTGACCGCCATCAAGGACTATCGGGGCATCCTGTGCTCGTTTCTGGCTGCCATCGCGCTGGCCTTCGGGCTGGGTGCCGTACTGGTGGTGCTGCTGGGCTGCCCGGTGCTGGAGGGGATGCTCTTTGCGGTGGCCATGGGCTACGGCCTGATGATGGTCTGGGATGTGGTGCTGCTCTACCGCTACTTCCCCCAGAGCGATGCAAGCCCGTGGGCGTTTTTGCGCTGGGTGGATGCGTTTCTGCCGCTGGCCTTCACGGGGCTGTGTACCAACCTGGGGCTGTTTGCCCACCTTGTCATCTGCTGGGCAGGGCCGGTGGGCGTGCAGGTCAAAGGGCTGTTTTATGGGGCACCGTATTATGATGTTCCTGCCCTGATCGCGTTTCTGACCATCCTCATCACGAGCGTGAATTTCGTGGTGTCGGTGGAGGTCAATTTTTACCCCAAATACCGGAATTACTACAGCCTGTTCAACGATGGCGGCGTTGTGGGCGACATCGTGACCGCAGAGGAAGAGATGCTGGCGGTGCTGAACCGGGAGCTGCGGTTCACCGCCCTCAAACAGCTGTTTGCAACGGCGGCGGTGCTCTCGCTGGAGGGCACGCTGCTGGATCTGCTGCCCCTTGGGTTCAACGATCTGATGCACGGCTACTTCCGCACCCTGTGTGTGGGCTACGGCCTTTACGCCGTGGGCAACACCCTCCTGATGATCCTGCTTTACTTTACGGATTACGGCGGTGCGGTGGCCGCTGCCGCCGTGTTTGCCGTATCCGCCGGGGGGCTTACAGCTCTTTCCATGGCGTTTGACCCTGCGTTTTACGGGTTCGGCTTCCTGATCGGGGCGGCACTGTTCTATCTGGTCGCGCTGTTCCGGCTGGATGCGTTTACGTCCAATCTGCCCTATCGGGTGCTGGGGCGGCAGCCCATTGTGGCCGAGCGCAGGAGCGGATGGTTCACCCGGCTGCGGCTGTTTTTGGAGCATCACAAGGGAACGGAGCGAGAGGAGAAGAAAAATGAAAGCTGAAAATCGGATCCCGCGCCGCAGGGTGCTGGGGCTGGGGGTAGCGTTGGCCGGGCTGTGCGCAGGCTGTGCCGTGCTGCCAGCCGGGAGTACAGAGAGCACGGCCGGATCACAGGCGGCGTCTGGGGAGAAGGCAGCGGGCGGGGTGGAAAAGGCTCCGCTGGAAGATATCAACCGTGTCCACCTGCGGGATAACCCGGAACTTTACACGGTCTACGATGACAGCGGCGTGGTGACAATGTACCTGACCGTGAGCCGCGGCAACGACAGCGAGAACACCGACCACAGCTGGGCCGAGATCAACCATTATTCGGTTTACGATTATGAGGCTATGGGGGTGCCCCGCTATCAGGTCAACGCCCTTTTGCAGGTGGGCGATGAGAACGGCCCCCTGCCCGGCGAGCTGGGATATGCGGTGGAGGCTCCCAACGCCACGGTGCAGATCCGTGGACAGACCTCCAGCCGCTATATACAGAAAAACTATAAGATCAAACTAAAGAAAAACAAAGGTACCTGGCGAGGACAACGAACCATAGCGTTGAATAAGCATCAACAGGATGGTCTGCGTTTCCGCAACAAAATGGCCTACGACCTTATTAAAGGAATCGACCAGATGATGGGGCTGCGTACCCAGTTCGTCCACCTTTATGTGAAAGATCTGACCGACAGTTCCAGCGGTGTTTTTGAAGATTATGGCCTCTACACGCAGGTGGAGCAGCTGAACAAGACGGCTCTGAAAGCCCATGGCTTGGACTCCACCGGCCAGCTGTACAAGGTGAATTTCTTTGAGTTTTTCCGCTATGAAGATGCCATCAAGCTTACCACCGACCCCACGTTTGATCAGGCGAAATTTGATTCTTATCTGGAGACGAAGGGCAGCAGCGACCACAGCAAACTCATTGAGATGCTGGAAAAGTTGAACGACGAATCCCAGCCGATGGAAAAGCTGCTGGAAACGTATTTTGATGTGGAGAATATTGCCTATTGGATGGCGTTCCAGCTTCTGACCGGAAATATAGATACGCAGAGCCGCAATATGTATCTCTACAGTCCGCAGAACTCGGATACATGGTACATTCTGGACTGGGATAACGATAGTATGCTGGGGAGGACGGAGTACGAAATAAAAGGCGTCAGTGAAGGTAAAAGCTGGGAAAGCGGCATCAGTAACTATTGGGGCAATGTGCTGTTCCGCCGCTGCCTTCAGACCGCACGCTATCGGGAAGCACTGGATGCGGCCGTGCGGGAGCTGCACGACTATCTGAACGCCGACCGCATCGAGGAGATGACGGCACACTACCGCAGCATCACCGAGCAGTACATCTGGCAGCTGCCGGACGTGCTGCAGCTTCCGGTGACAAAACCGCAGTACGATGTCATCGCAGCGGCTCTGCCGGAGGAGATCGAGGAAAACTATCAGCAGTACCCGGAGGGCTATCGTTCCCCCATGCCGTTCCACATCGGTGTGCCCTCGCTCCAGAACGGGGCACTCCAACTGAACTGGGATCCCTCCTACGATTTCGACGCCGAGGACATCACCTATACGGTGGAACTGGCCCGGGATTACCAGTTCCGGCAGGTGCTCTACCGGGAGGAATACGTCGTGCTGCCGATGACGCAGACGGCGGCCCCCGGCGCGGGTCAGTATTTCATCCGGGTGCGCGCCACCAACGCCTCCGGCTATACGCAGGACGCGTTTGATTATTATGTCATCGACACCGGCAAGGTGTACGGCGTCAAATGCTTTTACATCCAGCCGGACGGCACGGTGGTGGAGGATCTCTATGAAGAATGAGTCCGCATTCTGGCAACGGTGCTTGGAGCGGGGAGAACAATGGTTGGCTCCGCTGCCCCGCAGCCATACGGAAACTTACCGTCACGAGCTGAAATACCTCATTTCGGAGGCGGATCAGGCAGAATTGGCGGTGCGGATGGCTCCGGTGTTGCATCTGGATCCCCACGCGCAGCAGGGCGGGTACTTCATCCGCAGCCTGTATTTTGACGATTACTGGAACACCGCCTACGAGGAAAAAGATGCCGGTGTGCTGCTGCGCAAGAAGTACCGCATTCGCATCTACAATTGCAGCGACCGCAGCATCAAGCTGGAACGCAAGAAGAAATGCGGCAGTTACATCTATAAAGAAGCCGCACCTTTGACCCATGCAGAGTTTGATGCGATTCTCGCCGGAGACTATGACTTTCTGCTGCACAGTCCCCACCGCCTGTGTCAGGAGTTCTACACCGAATGCATCTGCAATATGCTCCGCCCCCGGGTCATCGTGGATTACGACCGGGTGCCGTGGATCCTGGATGCCGGCACGGTGCGCGTGACCTTTGACCGGGAGGTCCGGGCGGCTGTGGGCGGCTGGGATCTGTTTGACCCCGCGCTCCCCACCCTGCCGGTGCTGGAGCCGGGCAAACTGGTGATGGAAGTCAAATTTACCGAGTTCCTGCCGCAGATCGTGCGGCAGCTCCTCCCGCCCCGTGCGCAGGAGCTGACCGCCGTCTCCAAATATGTGCTGTGCTGCGATAAGACCGCCTATCAGCACGGGTTTGAATACTGGAACGAAACTTGAGGGGAAAGGAATACAATTCGCCATGAGCACAAAAGACTTTATCAAGAAATCTGTCCTGAACGCCTTTACCCAGTACGATGCGCCCAAGCTGGCCGTAGCACTGCTGGCGGCACTGGCACTGGGGATCCTCATCTATCTGGTCTACCGCAAATTCTATACGGGCGTGGTCTACTCCCGCAGCTTTGCGGTCACGCTGGTGGGAATGTGCGTGCTCACCTGCATGGTCACGCTGGCCATCAGCACCAACGTGGTCATCTCCCTTGGTATGGTGGGTGCGTTGTCCATCGTCCGCTTCCGCACCGCCGTCAAGGATCCGCTGGATCTGCTGTATCTGTTCTGGTCCATCACCACGGGCATTACGGCGGGTGCCGGGATGTATGCGCTGGGGCTGGTGACGGCGGCGGTCATGATCGTGATGATCTATCTGTTCTCCCACTGGCAGGACAAAGGCCGGGTGTACATTGCCGTGATCCACTATGTAGGCATCGAGGCCGGAGACAACATCGTCCGGGCATTGGGGCGCATCAAATTTGCCGTCAAATCCAAGACCATGCGGGGCGAAAATACCGAGATGGCGGTGGAGGTCTTCTGCAAAGATCCCGATGTGGAATTTGCCGACCGGATCCGCGCGGTGGAGGGTGTGCAGGATGTCACCCTCATCCAGTACAACGGGGAGTATCATGGGTAAGCTTGCACGGCTTCTGGCGGCGGGATCCTGCCTGCTGGGGATGGGGGCAGCTCTGCTGGGAATGGGAACGGCCATGAACACATCAAAGACCAGAACGTATGCGACAGAGGACAGCGCGTTCCCCAATGCCCAGATCGGCTATGCCCCGATGATCGACGACCCGGAGGCGGGCGATGCCACGCTCCGGTATCTGGAGCTTCGATGGCATGAGGTGGAGCCGGAGGAAGGCGTGTATGCGTGGGAGGCGATCGAGCAGAAATACGGCCTTGCGGCACTGCGGGAGCAGGGGATCCATCTGGTGCTGCGCTTCGTCTGCGATGTGCCGGGGAAAGAGCCGCATCTGGATATCCCGGACTGGCTTTATGCACAGACGGGGGATGGCAGCTGGTACGATACGGCGTATGGGAAAGGCTACTCGCCGGACTATGCCGACGAGACGTTCCGTGCCGCCCATCACCGCGTGCTCGGTGCGCTGGCGGCGTTTTTGGGCACCGACGGCTTTGTGACCTATGTGGAACTGGGCAGCCTTGGACACTGGGGCGAGTGGCACATCAAAAGCGGCGAAGGGCTGGTGCCCATGCCGGAGGAGGCGATCCGAGACGAATACGCCGCCGAGTACCTTGCCGCTTTCCCCACAGCGAAGCTGCTGATGCGCAGGCCGTTCCGCTTCACGGCGGAGCAGCACCTCGGCCTGTACAACGATATGACGGGTCATGAAAAAGACACAAAGGAGTGGCTGGGCTGGATCGAACACGGCGGCTGGTACGGCAGCGATCCCCATGCGCTGGTGCCGATGCCTGCGTTCTGGCAGGATGCCCCGGTGGGCGGCGAGTTTACCAGCAGCCTTTCCATGCAGGATCTGCTGGTGAAAAATCTTCCCCGCACGCTGGATCTGCTGGAAGCATCCCACATGAGCTTCCTTGGCCCCAAGACGGCGCAGGCAGCCTGCGCGAAGGGATACGATGCCGTGCTGCGGCGGCTGGGCTATCGGCTCCGGGTGACGGAATTGAAGCTGACCCCCTGCGCGGGCGGCGTTTCCGCAGCCCTGACCGTGGCCAACGAGGGGGCGGCACCGTTCTACTGGGATTGGGCCGTGAATCTTTATGGAGAGGATGCGGCGGGAAACACCCTGTACACGGTGCCCCTGCCGCTGTCTCTGCCGGAGCTGATGCCGGGCGAGAGCCAGACCGTATCGGTCGTGTTGGAAGGGGCGGAGATCCGGCAGCTGTGCGGTGGGTGGAAGAAGAGCCTGTCCCGCAGCCAGACACACCTGACCATTGGGATCGTGGATCCCATGACCGGCCGCGACGCGGTGCGGTTTGCCATGAAGGGAAAACAGAAAAACGGCAGGATGGTTTTGCTGTAGGCGGCTGGGTGCGCAAAGCCGCCCGGGATCCTGCACGCAAGCCGGAGGGCGGATCCGGCGTGCGCCAAAAATATTGACAAACCCTCGGCAAACCGCTAAACTAAACATAGCTATCCGCAATTTTTTGCTTACAATGATAGAAGAGATTCAAAGGAGCGTTTTGATATGCCGAGCAACAAGATCCGAACCCGTTTTGCGCCGTCGCCCACAGGCTATATGCACGTTGGCAACCTGCGCACGGCTCTGTACACCTACCTGATGGCCAAGCACGAGGACGGCACCTTCATCCTCCGCATCGAAGACACCGATCAGGGCCGCTATGTGGAGGGGGCAGTGGACGTCATCTACAACACCCTGCGGGAGACCGGCCTGCTCTGGGATGAAGGCCCGGACGTCGGCGGCCCGGTGGGACCCTATGTGCAGAGCGAGCGGATGGGGATGTTCAAGCAGTATGCCGAGCAGCTGGTGGCAGAGGGCAAGGCTTACTACTGCTTCTGCACCGAGGAGCGTCTGGAAGCCCTGCACGCCGAGCAGCGTGCCAACGGCGAGATGACCCACTATGACGGATGCTGCCGTGACCTGCCCGAGGAAGAGGTCAAGAAGCGTCTGGCCGCAGGCGAACCCTATGTCATCCGCCAGAAGATCCCCCGCGAGGGCGTGACCGGCTTTGACGATGTGGTGTACGGCCACATCGAGGTCAACAACAGCGAGATGGACGACCAGATCCTCATCAAGACCGACGGGATGCCGACCTACAACTTCGCCAACGTCGTAGACGACCACCTGATGGGCATTACCCACGTCATCCGCGGCAGCGAGTATCTGTCCTCCACCCCGAAGTACAACCTGCTGTATCAGGCCTTTGGCTGGGAGATCCCCACCTACATCCACTGCCCGCCCGTCATGAAGGACGCCCAGAACAAGCTGTCCAAGCGCAACGGCGACGCAAGCTATCAGGATCTGGTGGCAAAGGGCTTCCTGACCGAGGCGATCCTGAACTATATCTGCCTGCTGGGTTGGAGCCCCAAGGGGGAATACGCCGAGCAGGAGATCTTCTCCCTCGCGGAGCTGGTCAAGATCTGGGAGCCGTCCGGCATCTCCAAATCTCCGGCCATCTTCGACCCGCTCAAGCTCCGTGCCATCAACGCCGAGTATATCCGCCGCCTGTCGCCCGAGGAATTCCTCCGGAAGGCTGAGCCGTGGATCGATCAGGCCGTACACACCCCCATCGACAAAAAGCTGCTCTGCGCCAACCTGCAGCCCCGCTGCGAGGTGCTGGGCGAGATCCCCGCACAGCTGGACTTCTTTGACGCGATGCCGGAGTACGACGTGAGCCTCTATGCCAACAAAAAGCAGAAGACCACGCCCGAGACGGCGAAAGAGGCTCTGGCGGCTCTGCTGCCGGTCCTGAGCGACGAAGCTCTGGACTTTGGCGACCGTGACGCCGTGTTCGACGCCTGCAAAGCCAAGGCGGAAGAGCTGGGCAAAAAGAACGGCTGGCTGCTCTACCCGCTGGGCATTGCCCTCTCCGGCAAGCAGCGCACCCCCGGCGGCGGCACCGATCTGGCCTGCATGATGGGGCGCGAAAAGACCCTCGCCCGCGTCAAGGCCGCCATGGAGAAGTTGAACGGCTAAAAACTGCCCGAGAAAATTCGGGTTTCCGGTGCAATTTTGACGCTTCTGCCGATGCACCCAAAAAACGCCCTGCGCCTGCGCTAGAGTATATGCAAAAGGCGCGGGAAACAGAACCCAAAACGCAAAAGATCCCCGCCGGAAAGCGGGGATTTTTTCATGCTGGGATCGTCGAAACTGGATCTGTGCCGTGGGGGGATCCCCCATCCGATGGCGGCGGCGTTGAGCAGTCGGGCAGCCGTCCGGCCGCTGCTGCGCCGGGGCAGCGCACTGGCGGTGGGGTTTGCAGGCGGCTGGGCTGTCCTGTGCGGCACCCTGCTCCCGTTTGGGCTGGGGCTGACGCTGGGCTTGGCCGAGGACTGCTTTGCATCCTGCGCGGCCGGTGCGGTGCTGGGAATCCTGCTCCACAGCTTCGGGGAGCTGTCGCTCCGCAGCATCTGCCTGCTCTGCGCGGTGGGAGCGGCGGTGGCCGCGCGGTGGTGCTGGCCGAAACGGGTGCTTCCGGTGTTTGCGGCCGGCTGCGGAACGCTGGCACTGGGCGGGCTGTGCTTTTCCGGGGCGGGCGGCGTGGAACTCGCCCTCTTCTGCGGGGCAGACGCGCTGCTGGCCGGAGCCATTGGGGTGGGGCTGCGCCGCTTCCCGCCGGAGAAGCCGGGATTCGGGTCGCTGCTGGTCTGCGCGGCCTGTGCTGCGGCACTGGGCGGCGTTTCGCTGGGGGTGTTTTCGCCCGGGGTGGCTGCCTGCGCCGCCGCAGAGCTGGTTCTCTGCTGCCGTGGACAAGGCCGGGAGGCACTGGCGTTTTCTGCAGTGACGGGGGCAGCTCTGGCCGGGGCAGATTCTGCGTTGGCTCTCGCTGCCGTCGGCCTTGCCTGCGGAACGGTGGCCGCCGCCGTCCTGACGCCGGGCCGCCGGGTCGAGAGCATGGCGGCGTATGCAGGCGGGTGTCTGACAGGAGTGTTCTGCGTGCAGCCCATCGGGGCGGCGTTCGGGGCGTTGCTCAGCACCGGGCTGGGGATCCTGACCGTGGTCTGGATGCCGGGCGGCTGGCTGGCTCCGGCCGCTGTGGAGGACACGGCGGAGGCGCAGGAGCAGCGGCCGCAGCTCTCGGCGGCGGCGACCCGACTGGAAGCCGTGGCCGAAAGCCTGTCCTCTCTGGCCGAGACGGTCAACGATGTGTACGACGCATTGCCCCGGAAATGCGAGGATTTCCGCTGGGTCATCGACAACACCCACGACACCCTCTGTTTCAACTGCGGGCGGAAGGACGTCTGCTGGAAGCAGGAATATGAGACGCTCCGCGCCGGGCTGGATGCCCTGCGGCCGCTGCTGGAGCAGCAGGGGCATCTGAACCCCGCTGACCTGCCCGGCACCCTTTCCCGGTGCATCCACCCGGCAGCTCTCTGCGCGGCGGTCAACCGGTCGTTTGCCCTGTATCGGAGCCGGAAAGCCGCGCACATCCATGCCGAGGCCATGCGCGCTGCGCTGACCGAACAATACAGCGCGGTGGCCGATGCGCTGGGCGTGCTCAGCGAGCAGCTGGGGCGGCCGGGAAACCCGGAACCCTACAAATCCGACCGGGTGGCGGCGTTGTTTGCCGGGCTGGGATCGCCGCCGCTGGAATGTGCGGTGACGCTGGACGATCTGGGGCGGACGAAGGCAGCGGTCACCCTGCCGCGCACCCGGTTCTCGGCGGCGGAGCTGGCGGCACTGGCGCAGGAGGTGGGGCAGATCTGCCGCCGTACCTTGGAGACGCCGCAGGTGCTCTCCTGCCGGGGGATGACGACCCTGCTCTTCTGCGAAAAGCCCGCGCTGCGGGTCGTGTTTGGCACGGCAGGTGCGGCGGCGCGGGGGAGCATTTCGGGCGATGCCGTCCAGCAGTTCTGCAGCCCGGCAGCGGCGCAGATGATCCTCTGCGATGGGATGGGCACCGGCCGGCCTGCGGCCGTGGACGGAAACCTCGCGGCGGAACTGACCGCCCGGCTGCTGAAAGCCGGATTTACGGCAGAGCTGGCGGCGCGGCTGGTCAATGTGGCATTGGCACTCAAGAGCGATGAGGAGAGCGGCGCGACGCTGGATCTCATCAGCGTAGACCTCTACACCGGCACGGCGCGGCTGTTCAAGGCGGGTGCGGCACCGGGGTTTCTTGTCCGCGGAGGGCGGGCGCGGGCCGTGGGAGACGTCAGCCTGCCGATGGGGATCCTCGGCGGGGTCACCGGCCAGAGCCGGATGGTGCATCTGGCGGCGGGGGATTACGCGGTGCTGGTGTCGGACGGCCTTCTGGTGGACGGCACCGGCTGGGTGCTGCAGCAATTGGAGCTGAGCGCGGCCGCGAACGACCCGCCCGACAAGCTGGCCAAAACGCTGGTCGAAGCAGCCCGCGCCCGCGCCGAACAGACCGGCCGCCCCGACGACATCACCGCCGCCGTTCTTCGCTTGGAAAACAGTTGAAATGTTCATATCCGGCGATTATAATAAAAGCCTGAAAACGAGGACAGGGCGCAGCTGTGCGTGTCTGGCGCAGAGACCTGTCCGATTTGCCAAAGGCTCTCCCACGGGGAGAGCTGGACGCCGTAAGGCGGACTGAGAGGGCTTATGATTCTTCACGTTGCACGAGACGGCAGCGGCGACTTTACCACCATCACCGAGGCGGTGAACGCCGTGCCCTATGAGATCGAAGCAGAAATTGAGATCGCGCCGGGGATCTACCGGGAAAAGCTGGTCTGCGAAAAGCGGCAGATCACCCTGCGGGGAGCCGGGGCAGAGAAAACGAAGCTCGTCTGGGGCGACGGCGGCAAGCTGCCCCACCCGGACGGACGACCGATCCACACCTTCCGCAGCTACACCGCGTTTTTCAGCGGCGAAAGGCTGACCGTGGAAGACCTGACCATCGAGAACGATGCCGGGCCGGGCAGCGCGGTGGGGCAGGCGGTGGCGGCGTATGTGGACAGCGCGCAGGCCGTGTTCCGGAATGTGACCCTGCTGGGCAATCAGGATACGCTGTTCTGCGCACCGCTCCCCGAAAAGGAGCGGGAGAAGGACGGCTTCCTCGGCCCCCGGTGCTTTGCCCCCCGCCGCCCCTCGGCGCAGTATTATCAGGGCTGCACCATTGCGGGCGACATCGACTTCATCTTCGGCGGGGGCGATGCGCTGTTTGAGCAGTGCATCCTCCGCACGGTCAACAACCACATCCCCCACAGCTATGTCACTGCCCCTTCCGGCCATGCCGAGAGGCTGGGCTTCGTGTTCTGGGATTGTGATTTCGTCTCGGACTGCCCGGCGGGAACGGTCTATCTGAGCCGTCCGTGGCGGCCGGAAGGCAAGACCGCGGTGCTGGACTGCCGGCTGGGGGCACACATTGCACCCGAAGGCTTTTCGCCGTGGAACGACCGGACGGATACCAACCTTGCCTGCTTTGCCGAAGCGGGCAGCACCGGCGCGGGGGCGGCCGAGCGGCCGGATTGGGTGGAAAAGCCTTCGGCTGCCGAAGCCGCCGACCTGCTCAAGCGGGCGCGGAAACGCTGCCGCCCCGTCTGATGCGCCGCAGGAAAAAGAGGAACGAGACGGATGAAAAAACTTCCTGATTTTGTCAAATGGCTCATCATCGCGGGGGTGCTGGCAGCGATGGCGGCCATGATGTTTGCGGTCAACGACCGGGCATCGAAAGTGAAAATGCCGGAACCGGACAACAGCTTCGGCATCTACCACAGCGCAGGCTCCAAAACAGAAACAGACAGCAAAAAAGGCCGCGAATGCGGCCTTTTTTGCTGTCTTATTGCGCGTCAGTCATGATGAACCAGAAGGTCGTGCCTTTGCCCAGCGTGCTCTGGACGCCGAAGCGGAAGCCGTGCTGCTGGAAGATGGCCTTGGTGATGGAAAGGCCGAGCCCGGTGCCCTGTTTGCCCGCGTCGGAGCGGGAGCGGTAATACCGGTCAAAGATGTAGGGCAGGTCGTCGGCGGCGATGCCCGGGCCGTGGTCGGCCACTTCCACCCGGACGCCCTCTTCGCAGCGGAATGCCCGCAGGAAGAACAGCCCGTCCGCACCGATGTGGTGCATCGCGTTGCCCAACAGGTTGTGGAGCGCGCGCTGCATCATGTTGGGGTCGGCGTAGACCGGAAGCTCCTCGTCGGGGATCTCCAATTTCAGCTCCCAGCCGTTCTGGGCGCAGAGCGCGTCGTACCGCTCGCTGACTTCGTCGCAGAGCTGCCCCATATCGAAATGGACCCGCTCGCACTTTTCCGCACCGCTGGTCACCTTGCTCAGCTCCATCACGCTGGAGACCAGTGCGGTCAGCCGGTCAGCCTCGTCCACGATGATGTTCATCTGTTCATCCCGGTGTGCCTTGTCGTCGCCGGTCAGGTCGCGCACCGTCTCGGCGTAGCCTTTGATGAGGGTCAGCGGGGTGCGCAGATCGTGGGAGACGTTGGCCAGCAGATCCCGCTGCATCTGGGCAGCGTGCTGCACCTCCTGCGCCATGTGGTTGAACTCCTGCGACAGGGTGCCCAGCTCGTCGCTGCGGTTGTTCTCCACATGGACGGCATAGTTGCCCTGTGCCACCTGCCGCGCCGCCGCCGAGAGCTGGCGCAGGGGCTTTGTGAACCACTCGCTGAACAGCCACGCGGCCGACATCGAGAAAGCGAAGATCAGCGCGGCGGCCAGCGGCAGCACGGTGCTCATCACTTCGCCCGCTTCCGAGACGTGCATCAGGCTGGTGGTGACCAGAACCGTGTACGCACCGTCGGCCGTCATCCGCCCCACCACCAGCTGTCTGGAGCCGGAAGGCGTGGGCGGCTGCAGGGTCTTGACGAAGCCGCCGGTCTGCCGGCAATACTGCCGGATGGCACGGGCGGTGGAGTATTGGATGTCCTCGTCGTCCGGGTCGGGCAGAGCCGTCTCGTGGAGGTTGCAGAAGGTCAGATTCTCAAACTTTTTGACGGTGCGCAGGGTGGAATCCGAGATGTCCACGCAAAAACTGCTCAGGGGGCTGTTCTCGTACAGTTTCCCCTTCAGCGCATCGAAAAAGGCGTCGTCGGTGACTTTGATGCCGCCGAACGCCCAGTAGGACAGGGTGTCGCCGTTGGCGATGGCGGTGTCCATCTCCGAGACGATCTGTTCCGCCTCGGCGGTCAGCTGGGTCTGGATGTGCCGGATATACAGCGGCTCCAGCAGCTGGGTGCTCAGGTACCAGAACAACCCCAGCAGAAGCAGGCAGATGAAGCAGAGAAACCACATCAGCTGCCCGCGGATGCCGATGGTGCGCCGGGCTTTTTTCGCTTGCCGCATCCGATGCTGCGCCTCCGTTTAGCGCGCGGCGTCGGG
>ERZ869979.104-NODE-104-length-22255-cov-5.407792_pt1 | contig 22255 bp, 22 predicted proteins | sample MGYA00521269_ERZ869979 | MGnify/ENA primary metagenome ERZ869979 (study PRJEB32232, sample SAMN07284974) | human gut metagenome | biome: human-associated habitat; material: feces | host: Homo sapiens | place: Tanzania | collected 2014-04-05 ... | reverse complement strand
GCCACAATCCGTACTACGACAACGGCATCAAGCTGATCGACTGCTATGGCGAGAAGATGCCGGAGGAGACCCTGCTGCTGGTGGAGGACTACATCGATGGCAAGCTCCATGTGTTCGATAAGGACTGGCCGGAGCTGCCCTTTGCCCATCGTGAGCATATCGGCTGTACTGTGGACTATGTAGCAGGCCGCAATCGCTATATGGGCTACCTGATCTCGCTGGGTATCTACTCTTTCAAGGGTGTCAAGGTGGGTCTGGATTGTGCCAATGGCTCCAGCTGGAACATTGCGAAGTCCGTCTTTGATGCTCTCGGTGCAGACACCTATGTTATCAACAACCAGCCCAATGGTTTAAACATCAACCTGAACGCTGGCTCCACCCACATCGAAGGCCTCCAGGAGTTTGTTGTGGAGAAGGGGTTGGATGTCGGTTTTGCATACGATGGCGATGCGGATCGCTGCCTGTGCGTGGACGAGAAGGGCAATGTCATCACTGGCGACCACATCCTGTATATCTATGGCTGCTATATGAAAGAGCGTGGCAAGCTGCTGACCAATACGGTGGTTACGACCGTCATGTCCAACTTTGGCCTGTATAAGGCGTTCGATGAGCAGGGAATTGGATATGCCAAGACCGCCGTGGGCGACAAGTATGTCTACGAGTACATGGCGAAGAATGGCTGTCGTATCGGCGGCGAGCAGAGCGGACATATCATCTTCTCCAAATATGCAAGCACTGGCGATGGCATTCTGACAAGTCTGAAGATGATGGAAGTCATGCTGGCAAAGAAGAAGCCAATGAGCGAATTGGCAGCACCGCTGAAGATCTACCCGCAGGTGTTGGAGAATGTCCGTGTGACTGATAAGAAGGCTGCACAGAATGATCCTGCTGTGCAGGAAGCCGTGTCTAAGGTCGCTGAAGCACTGGGCGATACTGGCCGTATTCTGGTTCGTGAATCCGGCACGGAGCCTGTGGTGCGTGTGATGGTGGAAGCACCTGACCACGATACCTGCCAGAAGTATGTTGACGAAGTGGTCAATGTGATCTGCGAAAAGGGATATAAAGCGTAAGTTTATCCGAAACCGTGTAGATGTTGATTTAATCCGAGAGCATGTACACGGTTTTCTAATGGTTGTATTGTTTCATATCGAACTAAAATGCCGCATGTTTATTACCCCTGCTCAAAATTCAGTCCGGGGAAATTTTCATAGATGGCAAAAGAGTGGCTTTCGCAACCATGAACAGATAGAGCGGTATCCTTTGAAATTCACCCCGAAAATGAAGGAAATAAGACGTGTTTTGATGGGATTCTATTGTATTTTCAGGAAAGAAATTCGTATCAATCTGCCGTAGCACGATGACTGACGTACAGAAAAATGAAAAACGATCCGGAAAAAACGATACATACGAATATCAACTTCACATGGCGGAGGAGCAACTCCGGGAAGGCGAACGCCCCGGCGGGAGCCTAGGATCCCGGGTGCTCCGAACAAAAACAACAGTAAAAGTTCATCTTTGAAAGGCAAAAAATGGACTTTGGAGAAAAACTTCGCAAAATCTTGCAAATAACGTTAAAACGTGATATAATTGTGATACGAACAAACCGGTTTTGGTACGACAACGGTGCGTTCTGGTACTGTAACTGTTGTTACGAAATTGTGAAGAACCACTTGAAAATGTGCAAAAAATTAGCGTAGCGACGACGACACCTATCAGGTTCAGGTCGTGTCTTGGTACGACAACGAGAACTCCTACACCTCTCAGATGGTTCGTACCATTAAGTACTTCGCTGAGAACTGCTAATCGCGCAGCTGCGTTAAAAACTGGATGATTTGTCGGCTGGAGTTTGTCTTGCTCAACTACGGACAAGCCTGACTTGGTACGACAACCATTTTAAGATTTTTGCACCCTTTCTTTTGTGGTCCTTCCATGAGAGAAAGGGTGTTTTTTTATGTGTTTGAAAGATCTCCGCGACGAATTTCTGTATGATTGTGAATGCCGCCATCTGGCCAAGGGCTCCCAGCGCAACTACCGGGCTGCGACACGGTTTCTGGTGGACTTTCTGGAATGGAAGCAGATCACGGAACTGGAAGAGGTCAAGCCGCACCACATCCGGGATCTGATGAAGGAAAAGCAGGACATGGGCAGCACGCCTCGCTATATCAACGATCTGCTCAAAGTCTGGCGGACTTGGTTCAACTATCTGGTGAATGAGGGCTACTTAGAAGAGCGAGACAATCCGGCCAGAAAAGTAAAGCCTCTTCGTCAGCCCAAGACCATCATTGATACCTTTACGGTGGATGAGATGAAGCGGATGATCCGGTTTTACGATGGAACGGATTTCCTGTCGGTGAGGAACAAGACGATCATTATGCTGCTGTTCGATACCGGGATGCGCTGCAATGAGATGATCCTGATGGAGCCGGAAGATATCAAGCCGGACTACATTCTGGTCAAGCATGGTAAGGGCAGCAAGGAACGTGTGGTGCCGAAGTCGCCTGCACTGTCTAAACAGTTAATGAAGTATCGTACTCTCCGGGACGCTTATATAAAGGAATACCCCAGCCGCCACAAGAACCTGTTTCTCAGCAAGAACGGGAAGCCCTTGACGGATGAAGCGGTTGCCCGGATGCTGAAATATGCTGCGGAAGAGGTGGGAGTGTCGTCTTCAGTGCGTGTCAGTCCGCATACCTGCCGCCATACCTTCGCCCAGATGCAGCTGAAGAACGGACTGGACCTGTACAGCGTCTCCCGCCTGATGGGGCACGTCAATATCATGATCACACAGCGGTATTTGTTGGGCATCAAGGATAAGGATATCGTGGATCGCGGGACACAAACCAGCCCGCTGATGAATCTGTAATCGAGTAAAGAGTGCATTTTAGAGGGCAGTTCCGCCGGGTGGAGCTGCTCTTTTTTGCTTTATAGAGAAAATTGAATGGTAAGGAGTCGCATTATAGTCTGCTAAAAAAACGAAAGTATATTTGCAAAAAAATGATAAATAAATTAAAGATTTATGATAAATGTTGGCTTCGATAAACGCAAATCGAGGATGCTCAGAGAATGGTTTAGGAGGCTCAACAACGAAAAAGTGCTTTTGACGACTTCGATGTCTTCTGCTATAATAAACGTGCGTAATGGGTGCTTCGCAGTTGACCTGACGGCATTTTTGGAAGAGGTTACCATTGAAATGTTGAGAGATGTGGTATACTGATAACCCCGATGGAGATGAGTCCGGAAAGTGGTTAGGCTAAGCCGGACGGATCTTCTTCTTGTCGGGAACTGTTGCGAGGAGAGTCGGAGGCCAGAAAATCAGGAAAACCACTCCGGACAATAGTGCGACCTGTCAATGCGCGAAAATATCAAAAGCAACAAGGAGGAATCAAAATGAAATGGTTTGACAATACGAACCGAATGCAGCCACAAGCCTCTCGGGAAAAGCCGATGACCGAAGGGAGCGTATCCCAAGGTGCGGAGTCCACTGAGGTATTGGCAGTGCCTTTAGAAGAGGGTGCGGTCGAAATTGATACGCTGAATCCGGGAGGTGGAGTGTTCCAGCGACTGAGCGACGTGAAGCCGAAGGCAATCGAGAGCATTGCATCGGGATATCTTCAGGTAGGGGAGATTACCCTCCTTGGAGGTGACGGCGGTGTAGGCAAGGGGCAGATCGTGGCACAGATCGCCAAAAGCGTAACGACGGGTGAGCCGACTGAATTTTTCCCGCAGCCCCCCAAACAGCCGGGGAATGTCGTGATTCTCTCGGGAGAAGATCCGGTGGATTCGGTTTTGCTCCCGCGCATGGCAGCTGCAGGGGTCAACCTTGATCGGGTGATGACGCTCGACATGGATTCGTACTACCGCAGCAGGGGAAAGATGCCATATTTGGACGATCCGGAGTTTATGAACCTGGTCGTTTCTGGTGATCCGACGGTGCTGGTTGTGGATCCAGTTCAGGCTTGCCTGTCGGATGCAGTCAACATGAACAATCGGCAGGACGTTCGGAAGCTGATGCAGGAGTTGCATATGCTGGCGCAGAGGTACGGGTTTGCGGTTCTGCTGGTAATGCACACCAATAAAAATCCAGGTGCATATGGGCGCAAGCGTTTGAATGGTTCTGCCGATCTTTGGGACGCGGCACGCAATGTTCTGATGATGGGGCGTGTCAGAAATGATGGTAAATTTTACCTTTCCCACGAAAAGAGCAGCTATACGGCCCCAGCGGATACGATCCTTTTTACTACAGAATCGGTAGAGATTGGTGGAGTAAGAACGGTGAAAGCCGTATTTGATTCGACCACAGAGTGGAAGGATGAGGATTTTGTTCGAGAAAAGCCGGAGCGTGTGGCTGGAAAGTATGATGATGTACAGAAGACGATTTTGTCCATGCTTATTGCTTCTCCAGAAAAGCAGATGGTCAGCGATGAGCTTAAGGCACTGGCCATGAAAAAGACTGGATGCAGTGAAAGTACATATAACCATGCACGCAGTGCTTTGAAACGGGTAAATATCATCGACAACAGTCGGAGAGGGGCTGCTGGAGGCGGTGGGTGCTGGTTCACAGTTCTGGGCTCTAAGGCGATGAGCGCGTAAGCATTGCGGCTTTGCAGGATTGCAATGTTGATGAAATATGACGCTGTATGAAAGAAAATGAACTTTGCGACTTTGCAAGGTTGTGAGGCGACAGCAGAAAGGAGAAGGAACATGAGATTTAGAGGAAAACCTCTATACCCGGATACGGGATAGTAATTAGGCGAAAATGTTCAGGTGTTGAAGCTGCACCCAACACAGGGTGCTTGCGACTAAGAAGGAGGGCCTTTGCATGCAGAACAGATAGAAAAAAAGCCGTGCCCCACCAGAGAACACAGCCGTACAGAAGAATCTACACTATAAAATGGCGCACAGCGCGTAGGAGATTATACAATATGAAATTTAATTATTCAGATGCAGTGACGATTCGGACGGATGGCCGTGGAAACGACATTCAGGCTCTTTGGGCACTGGAAAGCGTACTGGAGGGAAAATCTCTGTGCTACGAGAGATGTGCAGAGACGCTCTATCACAGTCAGAATCCTTGCGAAGGAATCACGCTGAATCTGGCCGATGATCCGGAACAGATGTGTGATACAGTGGTAACCTTTATGCCGTACATTGACGATGAAGGAAAGGCACGGTTGAAGATTGACTGCCACTCAGTATCTGATCAGGGTAGTGACGATGATTTGCCATTTTAAGGATAATGGCGTTCTGACTGTCAGTTGAATGGAAAATTGATTTGCGGAGGACATCGATATGATGAAGAGTCGTGCAGTTAGGAAAAATCCTGAGGGCCGTGCCCCGCCGGGGGATACGGCAAGACAGAACTTCCACATTTATTATAATAGGAGGCAATATGAAATTATTTTAGGATGATAGTTTGAATCCCCGAAAGCCGGTTTCGGTGTTGGAAAGCAATATTGCAGGCAAGCACTTTGTCTGCGGCAGATGTTTGGAGCCCTTCTATGAAGGAAAGCTGCTCAGTGAAGGGGTGGAACTGCTTTTGGCAGATAGCCCGGAACAACTGGTAAACTGGAGTCTCAGCATTTTACCGTATATGGACAAAGACGGTAGTCCGCGCCTTAAAATTGTGAGCTGTGCGCTTGGAAGCTAAGAGAGCAAAACCGGCATATGGTTTGGCGGGATAGCTAGGCTATGTGCCTTTTAATAGAAGGGAGAAACTAACATGGCAGAAAATATTATAGAACCACACAACCCGTTTGGTGGTGTCTTTGATAATCTGTGGAATCCTAAAAAAGACGAGCCGGAGTACCAGTACACGAAAGATCCCTTACTTATGACCCCAGAAGAAAAAGAAGCAGAGATGGGGTGTGTGCTGCAATGGATAAAAATGACACCGGAGCAGCGGGAAGCTGAAGCAGAAAGACGGAAAGCAGATAAATCACTGCAGACAAGGAGTGCATCCGGAGATTCCTTTTCAGAGGAGACATCCATGATGCGTAATGATATGCCTTCCGTTGAAGCACAGGGCAGGCAAACCGTATCAGCAGAAATATCGGATCCTTCAACGGCAGAAAAAGTCAAACCTTCTGCCGAGAAAGTGCAAGACGAACATCCCACGATTGCAGAAAATGATTTCATTCCATATGGAGAGGGTGTCCTGATAGTCCCGGCGGAGCCAACTGTGATCCCGGAAACCTGCGAGCCGAAGCGGATGCGCATCACGGAACTGGTGAAGGAGGCCTTTGAAGGGTGGCGCGACGGTACTCGAATCGTCTTTGATGCAGGTGTGAACTCCGGTAAGACCTACTTCATCTTGAATATTCTGCTATCATGGGCGCATAAAAAGCACTGGAAAATCCTGTATCTTTGCAATCGTATCCCACTGCGAGACCAGATTCAACAGGAAGTGGAGCGGCTTGGAAGAATAAAAAAAGAGGTTGGGCATTGGGATGATGAACTTCAACAGTATGTCTATGAAACCAGAATCGAAAATAAATATGAAGATACGATCCGGGTGGAGACTTATCAGTGGATGGAATCGTTCTGCAAAGGCAATCCGGAGGGTGCAATGAACTACCTCAAAAGCTTTAATTATATTGTGGCGGATGAATATCACTATCTGCTGACGGATTCGACGATCAATAAGTATATCGATATCTCCTATGTGACGCTGAACGATATGACAAAATACCGTCCGGTGATCTTTATGAGCGCAACTGCACATCCGTTCTTTCATCGGTGGAGGCACGAAACAAATGAGGTCCTGCCGGAGAACTACTACTATATTCCGTCGGACTACAGCTATATAAAGCGTGCGGTCTTTTACTGGACGGATGCTGAGGAAATTGCAATAATCCGCCAGGAGGCAAAGCGGGGGAAAGTTCTGGTATTTGTCGACCAGATTGCCCACATGAAAAAGCTGGTGAGAGAATTACAGGATGAGTTTGCAGGTGAAATCGCCACAGCCTGTTCGACTTATCGCCCAGAAGCAAAGGAGTGTGATGGACTGGAAGAAGTGCTGCAGGACGAAAGACTGCGCAAGCGAATTACAATCGTAACGACTGTGTTTTACAATGGTGTCAACATCAAAGACCCGGAATTGATCTGTATCATCAGCAGGCTGTGGGATCCGATCGTAAACGCGCAGATTTTGGGTCGAAAGCGTCCGGTGAGCAAACAAGATACCTGTACCGTGTACTTTAAAGGCTATAGCCACGAGCGAATCAAGCAGGAACGAGAGCATATCAGAAAGAGACAGCTTGAGCCAGCCGATAAATGGAAAGAAGGAAAATCTGATCCAGAGGTATGGCAGACATATCTGCATAAGCCGGGGATTGTAGAGATGCTGGACAAGTATAGTCGGACAGTTGGCCGTGATGAATTTGGAGACGGCTGGGTGTGGAGACGCCGAGCAGAACATCAATATCGCGTCCAGATGGACGCGCTCGAACTGATGATGGAAAAAGGCTATCAATGGGGGATGCTGTACGCCGTTACAGAAAGTGAGCAACTTCTGAACAAAATTGAGCCGCTGCGATTTGAAGCACTTGAAAGCTACATTACAGAACACCTTGAAAAACCTGTTTTGGGCGAAATCATGAGAAAGGAACTTACAGAACGTGGCTGTATTACCAATCCCAATGATCGTCATAAAGTGAAGTCTGCTCCTTCCTTAACGATTCTCAACCGACGCTTGAAAGACTATGGTGTGGTTGTAAGATCGTGTGAGAAAAGAATCAATGCAAAAGAAAAGGCAACATTCTGGACATTGTATCGATTGTGAGTATGCTTCTGTCGATTTTCTTCACATTGTATAATAGAAAAAGTGAAAATTTTCGACAAGATATGATGATGTTTTGAGCTAAAGGGAGTATTACGAGCAATGAAGCGAAGCGTGAGCGATGCTTTGTTGTTCGTGATGCTACCTTTACTCGAAACAAGAACGGGTCGAATCGTTGGAAACGATGAGAAACGTTTGGCTGCAAGCAGAGATTTATCAAAGCGGAATGAACCTTTGACCCTGTCGCTCTGTGATGAGTGACGGGGCCTTTTTACTGTGACGATGAAAATTCTCAACAAGACGAGAAACAACAATGATAAAATAACTCTTGAAATCTTAGTAAAAACTGTTCGACAGGATGATGCCACAAATCGTTACCTTATCTGGATTGATACTATTAAAAAGTGAATTACAAACAGAATGCAAGGTGTTATCGTTGACTGATATGAGGCCGTCTACATTGTGGATACCGTTTTGAGGAGAGCGGAATTTTAGGTCATCAAAATGGAATCAATAGTTTGTAGGAGCCCTCGACTTGAGGCGCACTCCAAAACAGTCTCCCCCTTAGTAAGTGGTAGATTTCCATGACACTGCGCAGATGTGGATGCGAACTTGACGCATCTGCGTGTGATTTCAAACATCGACTAACAATTTGTTGGCCGAGCTCAAGAGATCAAGACAATATTTGTTGCACTGATAGAATTGCCATATACACCCCGTACCAAACAGTACGCGCCTAATGGCTGAAAATCAAGCTATCATACTTCGGCTTTTTCCGAAAAATGAGAAAAACTCACGGACAACAAAAACGTTCTTTCGTGTACACAGGGTCTCCCTAAAACCAACTGCGCCGTTTCTTGCCAGCCTCGTACAGACGCTTCTTCAGCAGCTTTTCATAGTTGACACCGCATACCTCGTCCAGAATTTCATCATCATACGGAATGCCCTTAGCCTTGAGATGGTCGCGGAACCAGAACTTGTCGCGGTAATAGAGTCCCATGCTGCTCGAGTAGTCCTGCGGCCATTTGCCCAGACAGTTCGGGTGGCAGTCGGGAATACTCCACCACTCCTCTCGAACTCGGTCGTGAATCTTGCGAAGTTCTGCGTTTGAACGGTCAGCCGCCCGTGCTTTGTAAATTTGGTCACTTTCTGCCTGCCGATTTGCCTGACCAATGCTCTGCCCGGCACTCACACCGGCGGATGCGCCAAAGCCCAGCAAACCCAGAACGAAAGAAATAGCTCCTGACATGATAAGACTCTCCTTTAGTTATGTAAATCATCAGTTAGCCCAAGCAGCTCATCGGTTGAGATCCGATAGAACTTTGCAAGCTGGATGATATTGGAAATGGTCGGCTCCTTGCTGTCAACTTCCCATGCATAGACGGTCCGCCGGGAAACGCCTACAGCTTTTGCCAGTGCCGTCTTGGAGCAGCCACGAGACAGTCGCAGCTGCTGCAGGCGGGATGATAAGTTTTCCATGTTATCGCTCTCTTTTTTATAATGATAGCCATACTCTCACTCTGACCGAAATCTCTGTTTTTACGAGTGCACTTTTAAAATGGCCTACTCTCACTCGTCCCTTGCATCGCTGTCTCTGGGGTGCTTAGTCAGCCTTTACGAACAGCTCCATACAGTTCGCACAGATGACCCGCACTTCCTTGGTGCTCCGGATGATGGTCCCGCACTTGGGGCAGATCCACCGCCGGGTGCTGCTCTTTGCCTTGGGTGGTTTGGGTGCGCCGGTCTCGCTGCTGCCTGGTGTCTTGCTGCCGTTGCCCGTGCCGAACATATCCGACCATGCCAGACGCTCTCCCATCTGGATATCCTGCCAGCCTTGAAAGATGATAAAATCCAGCAACTCTTCGGACGGACTTGTGATGGTCCAGCCGTACTTGTCGTGATGAGCAACTTCCAGACCATGGGCTTCGGCCTGTTCTTTGAAGCGACGGTTGTGATAGACACCGTTATTAGACGTGTCCTTGATGCCGCTCTCCATGCAGTGTTCGTGAACCATCTCGTGAAGCAAGGTTGAGGCAGTCTCTTCAATGGGACGGTCCAGCGTGGCCGATGAAATATTAATCTCGTATTTGTTTTCGCCGCCTGCCTGCCAAACCTTGCTACAGGTGATGTGGCCATAGGCGGACGGGGTCTTTTTCAGACTGATGATGGGCTCCGGGAGCTTGTTCTCGAAGTAATGCTTGTTGAGTTCGCGGAACATCTTCTCGAGCTGGCCTGCTGCACGGCTGGTTTTAACGGTCTGTTTCATAACTTTTTCGGTCCTTTCTATTGCTAAAAAAGGCCGGGACAGGTATAATATTGATAGATCCCGCCCCGGCGGGTGTGTTGAGCTCTGTACAGCGTAAACTTTGGTCGGTGCACGCTGTATGGGGCTTTTTCTCAAGTGATGGACAGGCGGGTGCCGGTGACGGTCTTGCTGTATTGGTCGTACAGGTCGGGAGCCACGGCTTTGATGGCTTTGCTGTCGAGCCGGGTGCTGGAGAAGTCGGACAGGCGGACTTTGTGACAGCCAACTTCCAGATAATTGGTGGCGCGTTCTGCCAGTGCTTCACGGATCTGGATCTTTAGTTGTTCCTGTTCGGCCTGTGCAGCCTCGATCAGTTGGGCGGCCTCTTTGTACTGCTCCACAAGAGTCAATAAAACGTCAATGCTCATGATGAATGTCCTTTCTGTCGATGGGATGAATGTTCGGATGTGGGATGTGGTGTTCCCGATGGCATGAGTATAAACTATTCACGGGAATATATCAAGATAGAATGTTGTACAATGATTTAGGCGCAAATTTGTGCAAAATGTATATTCACGAGAATAGGTGATGGATGCTATAATAAACACTATAATGTACGGGAGGAAAAATCAATGGCAAAGACGAGTGCAGCACAACAGCGTGCAGTTCATAAATATGTGAAAAATAATTATGACCGTTTGGAGCTATCAGTGCCCAAAGGAGAAAAAGCAACTATCCAGCAGGCAGCGAAACAGGCGGGGCAAAGCGTAAACGCCTATATTTACGAAGCGGTATGCGCCAGAATGCAGCAGGAAAACGCCATGTTAGACACCCCGGGGGTGGTTAAAAATCTGGAGGGGGACACTGACCCGGTAGAATGAGACAGTTGTTCCATCTCCCCAGATCAAATTGAAATCCAGCAACAGAAGGCCTCTGCCTTTCACAGAAATGTGATGGGCGGGGGCCTTTTTGCGTTGTGGAAATGTTGCCCGAAAACTAAAAAAGTATCCTCCACAGGGAAAATGAAAGACCGTGGCCAGAATCAAGCGTTATTTCATCGGATTTTGCACTGTTCCGCCCTTTATGGACACCGGATGGGAGAAAATTCGGTTCATCTCCCGGCACTTTCGGGTCAAGTCAGAGTGTACATAGCGTTGCAGGGTGATGTTGGCGTTGGCGTGGCCTAATAATTCACTGAGGGTCTTTACATCGCAACCCGCCTGCAGGCAGGTGGTTGCAAAGGTGTGTCGCAGCGCGTGGGGGCAAACCTGCCGGACAGACGCCTGCTTCAGATACGCCTTGATGCTTTTCCGGTAGCACCGGGGTTCAACGGGCTTTTACCCATTGCCGGACAAAAACCAAGTGGAATCGCTGGCGTTTTCGTGCAGCTTTTTCAGTGTGGCGAGAAGCTGTTTCGGGATGGGAATTTCCCGGCGGGAGGTGCGGGTCTTGGGCGTTTGGATGACCACCTTTGTGTGACCGTTTCCGCAGGAAATTCGGCAGACCGTCCGACTGATTTTCAGTGTGCCGAGTTTCAGGTCAAAATCTCCCCATTGTAAGCCGCAGATCTCACCAATACGCAGACCCAATTCCAATCCCAACAACAGGCCGACTTTGCGGGGTGTTGGATTTTCCAGCGCAAAGTGAGAAACGCATTTCTGCTCCTGCAAGGAAAGCGGTTTGGGTGTTTTATCAACGGCTTTTGGCAGTGAAACTTCCAGCTCCATCGGACGGATCAGCCGTAAATGGGCGGCATATTTGCAGATACGCCGCAGCATGGAAAGGCACTCCCGCGCAGAAGCGTTTCCCAGTTGGTCATGGGAGGCATCTGTGGGCGCAATAATTTTCTGCATGGCCTGTTCCAAAGAGCTCTCGTCAAGGGATGCGACAGACACTTTGCTCAAAACAGGAAGAAGATATTTGTGTAGTGTGTACGAATAATGGGCGTAGGTGGATTCTTTTATGCCGTTCCGGATGGATTGGATCCACACCTCGGCCAATTCTTCAAAAGTTAGATTGGTTCTTTTCAGGTCGTAAAATCCTGCCTCCGCTTTTTTGCGGATCAGCACCTGTTTGACCTCCGCATAGCCCGTACCATAGACGTAGCCCCACTGAATTTTGCCTTCTGGCGTGCGTGCTTTGATGTAGCGTCCTTCCCATCGACCGTCCTTGCGTTTGCGTATGTTTTCTCCCCGTCGTGCCATTTCTGTTTCCTCCTGCAGGTTGGACCCCATCTGACCACTTATTCCGTACAGGTTACATTTTGATTTCGATTTTCGTGCAAAAATAGGGGCTCTGTAAGAAATATTCACCTGATTCGAGGTTTTTTCTGCAGTCAAGATGGATCATTTGAATCGGTCTCTATTGATTCTCCGGTATATCCATGATAAAATAGGAAGAGATTTCAGACAATCATATTGAGAAGCGGTATCCTCCATTTTCCCTGTGGAGGATACCCCTGAGTTGCGGCAGGGGGTGAACAAGGTGGCGTTGCAATTATTTGCGCACAACGAAAAAGCATATCAGGCGGCGATTCGGATGATGGAGCAGTACGGCAAGGCCGCCATTGTCCATCCCACCGGCACCGGAAAGAGCTACATTGCGTTCAAGCTGATCGAGGACAACCCGGAGAAGGTCGTGATCTGGCTGTCGCCCAGTGAATACATCTTCAAGACCCAGCTGGAGAGCCTGAAAAGGAACGACCCGGATTTTCCGTTGGCAAACGTTCACTTTTATACCTACGCCAAGCTAATGTGCTGTACGCAGGCGCAGCTGGACGAAATAGCGGCACAGAAGCCTGCCTATATCATACTGGATGAATTTCACCGTGCCGGGGCAGAGTGCTGGGGCGAAAGCACGGTGGCTTTATTAAAGTTATGCCCGAATGCAAAATTGCTGGGGCTGACGGCAACAAACATCCGATATTTGGATAATAACCGCGACATGGCCGAAGAGCTTTTTGACAGCCGTGTTGCGAGCGACATGACCCTTGGCGAAGCAGTCGTCAGGGGTATTTTGCCTGCCCCGAAATATGTGACCACGGTTTATCAGTACCAGAAAGCTCTCGCAAAATATCAGGCGCGGGTGAACAACCTGCGGACGCCGGGGCTTCAGGATGTGAATCAGAAATATCTGGACGCTCTGCGCCGGGCACTGGAGCAAGCGGACGGTCTGGACAAGGTCTTTGCTCATCATATCACAAATAAATCGGGCAAGTATATCGTGTTCTGCGCCAACAAGGAACACATGGATGAGATGGTATCCCATGTGCCGGAGTGGTTTGCCGCGGTGAATCCGGACGTGGTGGTGTACGAGGCTTACTCCGATGATCCCAACACCGACAAGGCCTTTGCGGACTTCAGGACGGACACCAGCGACCGACTGAAGCTGCTGTTCTGCATTGATATGCTCAACGAGGGCGTCCATGTGGAGGGGGTTTCCGGCGTGATCCTGTTCCGACCTACCATCTCGCCCATCATCTACAAGCAGCAGATCGGCCGCGCCCTGACCGCCGGGGACGATGCAACGCCGCTGATCTTGGACGTAGTCAACAACTTTGAGGGGCTGACCAGCATTTCCGGCCTGCAAAGTGAGATAGAGGAGGCTGTCCACCGGCTCTACGCCAATGGCGAGGGCGATAAAATCGTCACCGAACGGTTTGAGGTCATCGAACAGGTACACGACTGCCGGGTGCTGTTCGAGCGACTGCAAGCCAGCCTTTCTTCCAGCTGGGAGCATTATTTCTCCGAGGCCAGCATCTACTACGCGGAGCATGGCAACCTGAGCGTTCCGAAACTGTACACCACCCCCGGCGGGCTGAGCCTTGGGGTATGGCTGATCACCCAGCGACGGGTGCGGGAGGGGCAGATCCAAGGCAACTTGACCCAGCAGCAGATCGCGCGGCTGGACAGCATCGGCATGGTCTGGGGCAACCGGAAGGAAATCGCGTGGCAGCACGGATTTGAGGTTGCAAAGAAATACCACGACACCTACGGAAATCTGATGGTGGCCGGAAAATATGTAGACCCGGACGGCTACCCCTTAGGGCAGTGGATCCTCAAGACCCGGCAACAGAAACTAAATGGCCGCTTGAAGGAAGAACGCATTGCCCAGCTGGATGAGATCGGCATGGTGTGGAGCGTTTTTGATGCCAAGTGGGAAAAGGCTTATGCGCTGGCGGCGGCCTATTACGAGGAAAACGGCAACCTGAACATCCCTCGATCTTATGAGACGGCCACTGGAGAACGTCTTGGACTATGGCTTGCAAGCCAGCAATGGGCGTACCCGAAAGGGAAGCTGACGGACGAGCAAATTGAGCGGCTCAACCGTATCGGAATGTACTGGGGCAACCGCAATGACCGCCAGTGGAACGAAGGATATCAGGCGGCAAAGCGTTATTTTGAAGCCTATAGTGACCTGAATGTGCCGATAAATTATGTGTCGCCGGACGGATATGCCCTCGGGAAATGGGTCAAGCGGCAGCGGTATACCCGCCAGAATCCTGAAAAAAGCGGTGCTGTTCTGACAGAGGAGCGGATTGCGAAGCTGGATCAGATCGGGATGCGGTGGGAGAAAAGCGAGCAAAAACACCACATGAAGCAAACGGAACCAATAGAGATCCTGCCTGCAAAAGCAAGCTGAAGTTGCTGGAAACGGGAGTGAGGTCTAGTTCATGGCGTTGAGATAAAAGAGAACACGAAGAGTGAGGATGGAATAGAGGAATGAGTTCAGGAAAAGAAGTGCAACACGTATATCTTGTGGGTGCAAAGAGTCTGGGAGCGTATGGTGGCTATGAAACGTTTGTTTATAAGCTCACAGAATACCATCAGAATAAAGAGAACATCAAATATCATGTTGCTTGCAAAGCCAATGGCGACGGCTGTATGGACGAGAATAAGTTTGAAGGCGTGACAAAAATCAACGACCACGAGTTTGAACTTCACAATGCCCATTGCTTCAAAATAGATGTTCCTCAGATTGGCTCTGCGCAGGCAATTTATTACGATGTTGCTGCACTAAAGGCTTGTTGCGAACATATCAAGAAAAACCATATTCCGCATCCGATTGTTTACATCATGGCATGTCGCATCGGACCTTTTGCTAGTCATTTCTATAAAGAAATCCATAAGCTGGGTGGCACTGTATACTTGAATCCGGATGGACATGAATGGATGAGAGCAAAGTGGTCTGCACCGATTCAGAAGTACTGGAAGATTTCTGAGCAGATGATGGTCAAATACAGTGACTTAGCAATCTGCGATTCTGTAAATATCGAAAAATATATCCACGAGTGCTATGACGGAAAAGGTATCAAGGGACGAAATCCGAAGACTACATTTATTGCTTATGGCGCAGATTTGACCCTTAGCAAGTTGGCTGATGACGATGAAAAGCTAGTGAACTGGTATAAGGAAAAAGGATTGACTAAGAAGAGCTATTACCTTGTTGTTGGTCGCTTTGTGCCAGAAAACTCTTTTGAAGTTATGATCCGAGAGTTTATGAAGAGTAAGAGCAAAAAAGACTTTGCCATCATCACCAATGCGAATGATAAGTTTTTGAATGAACTGGAAGAAAAACTGCATTTTAAGAGTGACGAGAGAATCAAATTTGTTGGCACTGTTTACAATCAGGAACTATTAAAGAAGATTCGGGAGAATGCTTATGCGTACTTCCATGGCCACACGGTTGGTGGTACAAACCCCTCGCTGATTGAAGCACTTGGAAGCACCGATTTGAACTTACTGGTTGATGTTGGGTTCAACAAGGAAGTGGCAGAAGATTGCGCTTTGTATTGGAGCCGCAAACCGGGTAGCCTTGCAAAGCTGATTGATAAGGCAGATCAAATGAGTACAGACGAAATTGCAGAGATGGGCCGGAGAGCTAAGAAACGTGTAGCGGAAGAGTACACATGGGATAAGATTTGTAGACAGTATGAAGATGTGTTTACAAATCAGGAGAACTAACTATGAAAATATTGGCAATACATAATTTCCATAGAAAAGGTTCGGCAAGCGGAGATGACCAGGTTTTTAAGAGTGAAACTGCATTGCTGGAAAGTCATGGAAATCAGGTGATACGATACACGGTTTCCAATGATGAATTTGATAACGCAGGAGTTATTGGTAAACTGTCTGCAACCCTTGGAATGTTATGGAGCGCAAAAAATTATAAGGCTGTACAGCAGTTAATCCAAAAGGAAAAGCCAGATATTGTACATATCCATACCTTTTTTCCGCTACTATCACCGTCAATTCTTTATGCAGCAAAACGGAGTGGTGCTAAAGTTGTAGCAACACTACACGACACTCGTTTTGTTTGCCCGTGCTCGACATCCCTGCGAGGAACAGAACTTTGCAATGAATGCGGTGATGGAAAGTATTTCCGTATGTGCAAATATGGATGCTTTAAAAACTCTAGGCTGCAGAGCTTTATTGTGGCAGGGATTTTTACATATCATCGGATAAGAAAAAGTTTTTATCAGCAAATTGACCGCTATATTTGTCTGAATGAAAACCAAATTAGGCTTCTTACTAATATCGGATTTGATAGAGATAAAATCACTAAGAAATACAATTTTGTACCAGATGCAGAAGCAAATCTTAAGGCAGTGAAAGTAGATGGCCTGCCGGAACGATATGCTGTTTTTTATGGTCGCATTGGTGAGGAAAAAGGCATTAGAATCCTGATGAAAATTTGGGATAAACTGCCGGATATTCCACTGGTCGTGATGGGGGGAGGCCCACTTGAAGAAGAGTTTAGACAGTGGGCAGACGAACACGACAATGTTTATTTTCTTGGATATACGCAACACAATAAATGCCTATCAATTGTGAAGGGTGGAGAATTTGTGGTTTTCCCCTCCATTTGGTATGAAGGCTGCTCTATGGTCGAAATCGAAACGGAAAGTCTTGGAAAGGGATTGATAGCAACTGACCTAGGCTTTTCAACAGAAGCAATCGAAGATGGAAAAAATGGCTACAAGGTAAAGCTTGGGAATATTGCTGGCTTCCAAAAGTGCATTGCGGAACTCTGGAGTAAACCAGAACTGGCTTCTGAAATTGGTCGAAATGCGCGATTGGATTATGAACAGAAGTATAAGCCGGAAGATAATTATGAACAGCTAATGGACATTTATCATAAAACGATAGGATGACGAGAATGAACACAGCGATTGAAATGAAAGACAAAATAAATATTCTTTACAGAACGGGTGTCAAAGCCGTTCGTGGGTGTGTTAAGCGGTTATTCTTGAAAGAAGTGCATGGAATGCTTCTTGTTGGAAAAGGTGTACAGATAACCCATGGAAAACACATTCGATGTGGGAAGAATGTTAAATTTGAAGATTTCTCTGAAGTCCATGGTTTGTGTTCTGATGGCTTGAATTTTGGAGATTATGTGACTATAAGCCGAGGCGTTATGATTCGGCCGTCTAGCTATTATGGTGGCGATTATGGAGTCGGCCTGACAATGGGAGAACATAGTTCGATAGGCCCATACGGATATGTGGGATGTTCCGGAAGAATCACTATTGGCAAAAATGTGATGTTTGGTCCTAAATGCAGCTTGTTTGCAGAAAATCATGTGTTTTCTGATACGGAGTGCAGTATCAAAAGCCAGGGAGTCCAGCAAAAAGGAATTACTATTGAGGACGATTGCTGGATTGGAAGTAATGTGACAATTCTTGATGGGGTAACGATTGGCAAAGGAAGTGTTATCGGTGCAGGAACACTGGTGACCAAGGACATCCCGGCTGGCAGTGTTGTTGTTGATAAAAGAGAAAAAATGATAAGAGAAAGGTAAAAAGATGATTTCAAAAGAGGATACTCAGATTCTAAAGGGATTAGCCATTTCAATGGTAATAGTTGAGCATTTAGGACAAGTATTTTGTATCGCTGCACTGAACCCACTGGGGCCGATTGGAGTTTGCCTTTTCCTCTTTGTTTCTGGGTATGGCTTATCCTGTTCATATAAGAAGAATGGACGAAATAAATACTTTTCTAAGAGAGTTCTAAAGGTTTACATCCCATATCTGGCTTCAATAGTTTTATTTAGTATATGGTCATACTGCATCGGAAATACTCTGACGGTTAGAGCAATCTTTGATTATGCGGTGTTAAAGTACCTTCCGCAAGGATCTTTCTGGTATTTACAATTACTGTTTTACTGGTATGTAACTTTCTATTTCCTGACATTTCTATATGACAATGAGAAAGCATTGATAACAGTTTTATGTATTGTAACCCTTGGAATAACAGTTTATAGCAGATTCAACAGACTTTATGTTTGGCAAATTGCTTCGTTTCCTGCAGGAATCATGGCTTCTAAACATAAAGAACTGATTGATAGGGCACCCCAAAATATTGGGGGGGGTACTGCTCCTTGTAGCAACAGTAATTATGGTCGTTTTAAAGAAAACACAGTATGTGGAGTTGCATGAGTTGGGCGTTGCAGACGCACTGCTTCAAATAGGAATTACATGGTGCTTGAGCATATTCATGTTCTGTGTGGTTGACTTTCTAAAAAGAACGAAATTTTTAAAGAAAGTTGTTTTATTGATAGGAAGTATATCATATGAGCTTTATTTGGCACATGTGCTATTTCTTGATTGGCTAAAAGAACAAATAACGATTGGAAACTGCATAATCTATGGTACAGCAGTACTACTAAGTACAGCAATTTTATATATAATAAATTGTTTCGTACAGTGGGTAGAGAAAAGTGTAGCAAAGAAGGGAAATATTAGATGAACGAACGCATTTCAATTATTGTTCCGGTGTTTAATGTTGAAAAATATATAGAGCGGTGTGTTAAAAGTATTGAAAATCAAAGCTATAGGAATTTAGAAATAATTTTAGTAGATGATGAAAGTCCAGATAGATGCCCACAAATTTGTGATGAATATGCAAAAAGAGATGAAAGAATTAAGGTGTTGCATAAAAAGAACGGAGGACTCTCAGATGCACGTAATGCCGGTTTAGATGTAGCAACGGGAGAATATATTGCGTTTGTGGATTCAGATGATTGGGTTGAGACGGATTTTATAGAAACACTTTACAGGAATGCCGAAAGTGAAAATGCCGATATATCGATAATCGGTTGCACACTAGTTTGGGATAACGGAAGAAAAAAGCAACTTAGTAATGAGGATGAGTATTATCTCTTTGATAAAGAAACGGCAATACGGGAACTGTTAAAGCAGAAAAAGTTCTACTGCATGACTTGTCAAAAAATGTATAAAAGAAAAATATTTGATACAGTGCGATTTCCAGTCGGCAAACTTTACGAAGATGTGGCTGTTTCACTTCCAACATTTTTACGTGCAGAAAAAGTAGTAGTGTGCGGGAAATCCGGATATAACTATTACCAAAGAAGTGATAGCATTGTTAATTCAAAGTTTGATAGCCGGAAATTATATTTTCTGGATTGTTGCAAAGAAATTATTTCTTATTCAGATCTGCACAATAAGAAGTATGATAAAGAAGCACATACATTTTATCTTCGTGCTTTAATGATGCTAATCCTGCAGGTTTATCAGGTACAGACGGAAGAATGTAAAAGGATAGCGACATATATTGAAAAAGAAATAAAAAAAAATAGAGATTATATATGGAACAACCATTATCTTGAGCCAAGAAAAAAGGTGGTCTTATCGCTCATATGTATAGGCTTCCCGAGAAATATATTGGCAAAGATGTGGAAGAGACAGATGAGCTGATTCATATAATGAGTTGCTACTTTTTGGAAAATACTAGAAATAACATATAAAATACGATCGCATATTGGAAAAGAGAATTTAATGATGAAGGTTAAACTAAATATCAACAGAATACCGGTGTACATAATAATTACGCAGCTGGTATATGTTTGTATTGTTAGACTTTTGATAGACAATGGTGGAACAGGAAGTTTGACTTTAGTATGTGATGCATTCAACATTGTGTTGGCTTTATTTTTAATACATCGAATTGGAAAAACAAAACGAGCAATAGCAAAATGTAGGCTAATTGTTGTTTTATATGCGCTAATGCTGGTTCTTGGAACATTTTCTGCAATTGTTGAAGGCTACAATGCTGTATTGTGGTTCTGGTCTGTTAGAAATTTTGGAAGATTTTTGATATTCTTTATGGCCTGCTGTGCTTTTTTTGAAACAGCAGATTATGCAATGGTTAAGAAAATTATTTTGAAATTAAGCTTAATAAACTGGATTCTAGCAATGATACAGCATTTCGTTCTGGGATGTAGTGGAGACTATATTGGTGGACTATTTGGGACAACGGGTGGAGTCGCTAATACATGGATGAATTCATTTCTTGTTGTTCTATTGTGTATACAATTATCTGATTTCTTTACAGGTAAAGGTAACATTGCAAATACAGTTTTGACAATAATAAATGAAATTAGCATAGCGGTTGTTGCAGAATTGAAATTTCTGTTTATTGAAATAGCAATTTCAATAATTGTTTGTATGATTGCAACTAAGAAAACAAAGAAGGTAATAGAAAAGATTGCTTTAATTGCTTTGGCTTTTTTTGTGATCGTTGCACTTTCGATACCGATTCTTTATAAGTTGTTCCCAATGTTTGATGATTTTTTTTCACTTGAAATGATATTCAAATCGGCAACAGAAAGTTACACCGGCCAAGGTGATTTGGGACGAGCAACGGCAATACCGACTATTATTTCTCAAATATTTAATGGGGATATATTTAAAACATTATTTGGAATAGGATTGGGCAATGCAGAGTATTCAGGAGAACAAAAAATTTTTCAAAGTGTGTTTTATTTGAAATATACATATACTAATTATTTTTGGTTTTCAGACGCTGTTGTAATGGTGCAGAACGGAATCATTGGTGTTATCTGTTATTTGGGGGTCTTTATATATTTGATAAAAACGTCATGGCATGGAGTAAAAGTAAATGATTGTTATGCTGAAATTCGCCTAACTTGCATACTTTTAGCGATAATATCATCGCTGCTGTTCATATATAATATTTCGTTGAATACAGAATCAGCTTATATTATCTATGCATTTTTGGCTTTTGGAATTGTAGCGAATAAGAGAAAAATAAGAGTGGTGAAACCGTATGATACCTAAGATTATCCATTACTGCTGGTTTGGTGGAAATCCGTTGCCAGAACTTGCGCAAAAATGTATCGCATCGTGGAAAAAGTACTGCCCTGATTACGAAATTAAAGAATGGAACGAAAGCAATTTTGATTTGAACTGTTGTGATTTTGTCAAAGAGGCTTATGAAGCAAAAAAATGGGCGTTTGTCAGTGATTTTGCACGATTGAAAATTGTATATGAAGAAGGAGGAATCTATCTGGACACAGATGTTGAAATGTTAAAAGCATTTGATGCACTTCTTGATGACAAATGTTTTTTAGGAGAAGAAACGACCGGATTTGTAGCAACAGGTTTGGGTTTTGGTGCAGAAAAGCATAATCCCATTATTCAAGAGCTTCTTGAAATGTATATTGGAAAACATTTTAAATTAGAGGATGGATCATATGATATGCTGCCATGCCCTCGGAAGAACACAGAACCATTGTATCCGTATGGGTATAAATTCAGTGGAACAAAAGTTTGGAATATGAAAGATGCCGTTGTTTATCCGCCGGAATTTTTTTGCCCATTAGATTATGAGACAGGAAAATTGCGTATAACGGATAAGACATATTCAATTCATCTCTACAATGCCTCGTGGCACACGATGCTCGAAGATATTATCGTGGGAATTGAACGGTGCGAAAATAGAAACTCGGTTGAATTCAAAGTAAGAAGAGTGATCTCGTTCCCATTTAGGGCGCTGAATAGGCTAAGAAAAGATGGATTTATCCATACGGTAAAGTATTTTAAAACAAAAATAACGTAAAATGATGAAAGAAGTACTGTATGCAAAAATCTTTGGCAAAAAATTCAATATATAATATTATCTACACGGTTGCAAATATTTTGTTTCCGTTTGTGACATCCATATACGTATCGAGAATTCTTCTCCCGGTAGGAGTGGGAAAAGTTGCATCTGCACAGAATATTGCATCTTATTTTGTAACGATTGCTGCACTGGGACTGCCTTCATATGGCGTACGGGAATTTGCAAAAGTAAGAGAAGATAAACAACAACGGAATAGATTATATACAGAACTTCTGCTGTTTAATGTTGTATCAACAACATTAGCTATAGTAGGATTTTTTGCATTGGTTTTTGTTAATGAGGGATTTAATG
>ERZ869979.101-NODE-101-length-22350-cov-4.631886_pt1 | contig 22350 bp, 23 predicted proteins | sample MGYA00521269_ERZ869979 | MGnify/ENA primary metagenome ERZ869979 (study PRJEB32232, sample SAMN07284974) | human gut metagenome | biome: human-associated habitat; material: feces | host: Homo sapiens | place: Tanzania | collected 2014-04-05 ... | reverse complement strand
TTTGACGGGCAGGACATCAGCGGCCGGCTGACCCACGCCCAGAACGCCACCCTGCGCACCCAGATGCAGATGATCTTTCAGGATCCCATGGCATCCCTGAACCCCCGCAAGAAGGTGGAGGACATCATCGGCGAGGGTCTGGACATCCACCATATGTACAAGACGCAGGACGAACGCCGCGAGAAGGTGGAGCGCATCCTCGCCAAGGTCGGCCTTGCGCCCGAACACGCCGAGCGGTATCCCCACCAGTTCTCCGGCGGTCAGCGGCAGCGCGTGGGCATCGCCCGCGCCCTCATCATGAACCCCAAGCTCATCATCGCCGATGAGTGCATCTCGGCTCTGGATGTGTCCATTCAGGCGCAGGTGGTCAACCTGATGAAGGACATCCAGCAGGAGACGGGCACCGCCTATCTCTTCATTGCCCATGACCTGTCCATGGTCAAATACATCTCCGACCGCATCGGCGTGCTCCATCTGGGTCACCTGCTGGAGACCGGCACCACCGAGGAGATCTTCGCCAACCCCATCCACCCCTACACCCGGAGCCTGCTGTCGGCCATCCCCCTGCCGAACCCCGTGGTCGAGAAACGCCGGGTCGCCGAGACCTACGATTATGCCACCTCTGGCATCGACTACAGCAAGGGCACCCGCCACCATGTCAGCGGCAGCCACTACGTCAAGTGTACCGATGCAGAATTTGCCCAGTGGTGCAAATAAATAAGCGTTTCCGTACAGCAAAAAATCCCTGCACCTTCGTGCAGGGATTTTTTACTGCGCTGATTTGGGGATGCCGTGTGCGGCGGCTTCAGTGTGCCGGACGGAAGTCCTCCGGGCAGACCGCGCCGCCCTGTGCGAGAAGCTGTTTCAGCACCTGCATCACGCCCTGTTCCCAGTGGGGCGGCGCGAGGAAGGGGACCCGCTGGCGGAGCGGCAGGCTGCCGTTTTCCACCAGAAAGCCATAGCGTGCCGTCTCCAGCATCTCGGCGTCGTTGTAGGTATCGCCAAACGCCATCATGCTGCTGGCCGGGATGTCCAGCTTCTGCCCCAGCGCGGCCAAGGCCGCGCCTTTGTGGACGCCGGGATTCATGATGTCCACCCAGTTTTTCCCCGCGACGGCCACCGAGAATTCCGCACCGCAGGCCGGGCCATAAAGGGCATCGAACGCCTCCTGTGCGTTGCCCCGGGGCAGATAGATCGTAAACTTGTCCGCCGGGGCGGTCACCGCCGTCAGGTCGTCCACATAGTCCACCCGGGTATAGAACTGCTTCATCACGGCGTCGTACTGCTGGTACTGCCGCTCCACATAGGCCGTTTCCAGCCCGCAGAGAACCGCCACATCCCCGGCCTGCCGGGTCTTGCGCGCCAATGCACGCCAGCCCTCCGGCGGCATCTCTGAGGTGAACAGGGTCTCGCCGTTCCAGCGGACGGCTCCGCCGTTGTCGCCGATGAGGATCATCTCCCGGCGCAGAGCCGGAAACATTTCTTCCAAGGTATAGAGGGGTCGGCCGCTGGCGGCCGCGAAGTGGATGTCCAGCGCGGCCAGAGCCTTGACCATCGGCACAAAGTCCGGCGGGAGCTGGCTGTGCGCGTCCAGCAGCGTCGCGTCCAGATCCGACGCGATCAGGTGAATGCGGTCCATCGGCGGGTCTCCTTTATCCCATGTAGCTGATGTTCACGTCCAGCTGGCCGCTGTACCCGCTGATCCGGGCCGAGCAGCTGCCCTGCCACAGATTGCAGGCAATGGGGCTGGATGCGACGTTGTAGTGGGCGTTCCAGATGCTGTACCCGGTCAGCTGGCTCAGGTCGAGCCGCTTGCGGAACCACTGGGTGGAAGCATACACGCCCGGCTGATAGCCCAGAGCCTTGACTTCCTCGCAGAAGGCAATGGCACACTTGGTGCGGTCGGCCTGACCCAGACCATCGGCACGTCCGCCGCCGTTGGAGGCACCGGAGGCCTCGCTGTCAAAGTAGATGGGATAATCGAGGCCGCGGCCGTTCAGGACATACCAGCAGCCCTGCGCCTCTTCCCGGGCCTCGTTCTCATTGACGGCCTGACTGAAGAAGTAGACGCCCACCTTCAGACCCGCGTTCCGGGCGTTGGTAAAGTGCTGCTCAAACAGAGGGTCCTGCACCAGCGTGCCGCTGCCGTAGCCGCGGTACCCGATGCGGATGATGACAAAATTCACGCCCGCCTGCTTGACCTGCTGCCAGTCGATCTTCGACTGATATTTGGACACATCAATGCCGAAGTTGGCTGCCGTCTGCACGCCGTTGGCGTCGAAATAATAGAGCTTGTTGTCGATGGCACGGATGCCGGTGACCGGCTTGTTGGTGCCCTGATCGTAATAATAGGTCTTGCCGCCCACGGTGCGCCAGCCGGAATAGACCGGCTCTGCGGGCTTGGAGGGAGCCGCAGGCTTGTCCTCCTCATCCTTGATGCCGAAGAACCACTTCCAGAGCCACTTGAAGAAGCCGTTCTCGCTGTCAAGGCAGGTGGTCTCCAGTTCGGCTTCGTCCAGCGTTCCGGCGTCCAGTGCAGCGCGGATCTCTTCCGGGGTCAGCAGGATGGTGCCGTCCTCGGTTGTGATCTGCGCCTCAGCCAGTTCGTCCTCAATGGAGTTGGCACCGGCCGTGGGCTGCGCGGCCTCCGGTTCTGCTCCCGCCGCGCTCTCCGCAGCTTCGGTTTCGGCGGGGGCGGCTTCCGGCTCTGCGGCCGGTTCCACGCTTTCGGCTGCCGGTTCTGCGGCAGGCTCCGTTCCGGCGTTGTCACTCTCGGCCGGGGTCTCCTCCGGCGCACGCAGCGGATCCTCCGCAGCCAGAGCCTCGGTCTCCTGCTGGAACTTCGGGAACGCATTCTCCTGCTCGATCTCCGCCGCGCTGCTCCCCATGGGATCCGCCGGGGTCTCCGGCTGTGCCGGTGCTTCTGCCGCCGGTTCCGACGCGGCCGGGGTGCTCTCCGTCGGAGCTGTCGGAGCTGCAGCGGGTTCCGCTGCAGTTGTTTCCGCCGGTTTCACCGTCTCGGGCTGGGCAGGCACAGCCTCCGGCTGCGCCTGCGAGGAAGCTTCCGGCTCTGCCTTGGGCGTTTCAGACGGAGCTGCGTTGGTGCTGTGGCGGTGCGGCGCATTCCGATCCGTGGACTCCTGCTCCCACCGCAGGGTGGTCGGCTCCACGGTAAGACCCGTGGGCTGCGTCAGCAGCAGAGCCGTGGTGCCTGCGCCGCCGACGGCCACCGCCAGTGCCATGACCATTGCGGCCACCGCCTGCCCTGCGCCGCGGCGTGTACCCTTCCCTTTCTGTTTTACTGTGGTTTTATCGTTCATGCCGTTCCTTCTGCCTCCGCTTGATCGGGCAATTTCCCGGTTTTTTGCACTTTTTTAAAGACGCGATTGACGCCATTTTCACTCTTTCAGTATACACCCAACCCCCGGTCTGCGTCAATCGGCTTTGGCCGCAGGCGGCAGGCCGGGAGCAGATTTCACAACTCGAGCCGGTGCCCGAGTCCACAGGAGCACTCGGCTCCGAAATACATACGTTTTTCTGCCTCAAAAAATTGCATCCAGCGCACGAAATCTGTCATTTTCGGGCAAATTTTCATTTTTCTCTTGCTGTCTTGACAGGTGTATGGTATCATGATGGTCATGCAATTCCGTTGCAGTCCGTTTCAAACCTTCCCGAACCTTCCGGAACCTATAAGACAGAAAGGCAGAGTACTTATGTCAAATGTAAAAGATTTCTTAAAACGCAAGGATATCGTCATCACCCCGCAGCGGTATCTCATCGAAGCCCTCGGTGCCATGGCGCAGGGTCTGTTCGCCAGCCTGCTGATCGGCACCATCATCAAGACGCTGGGGCAGCAGACCGGGCTGGATGTGCTGGTGGATCTTGGCGGCTATGCAACGGCCATGAGCGGCCCGGCCATGGCCGTTGCCATCGGCTGGGCTCTCCACTGCCCGCCGCTGGTGCTGTTCAGTCTGGTCACGGTCGGCTACTCGTCCAACGCGCTGGGCGGAGCCGGCGGCCCGCTGGCAGTGCTGATCATTGCCATCGTCGCGGCTGAGCTGGGCAAGGCCGTGAGTAAGGAGACCAAAGTGGACATCCTTGTGACCCCGCTGGTCACCATCTTTGCGGGCGTCGGCCTCTCGATGCTGATCGCAGCTCCCATCGGTGCCGCCGCCAGTCAGGTGGGCACCCTCATCATGTGGGCCACCGAGCAGGCTCCCTTCGTCATGGGGATCCTCGTCTCGGTCATCGTGGGCGTCGCCCTGACCCTGCCGATCTCGTCCGCCGCCATTTGTGCCGCGCTGGGTCTGACGGGTCTGGCCGGTGGTGCGGCCGTGGCCGGCTGCTGCGCCCAGATGGTGGGCTTTGCCTTTATGAGCTACAAGGAAAACGGCGTCGGCGGTCTGGTCAGTCAGGGTCTCGGCACCAGTATGCTCCAGATGGGCAACATCGTCAAAAACCCCCGCATCTGGATCGCCCCCACGCTGGCCAGTGCCATCACCGGCCCCTTGGCCACCTGCCTGTTCCATTTTGAGATGAACGGTGCAGCCGTGTCGTCCGGTATGGGCACCTGCGGTCTGGTGGGGCAGATCGGCGTGTACACCGGCTGGGTCAACGACGTCGCCTCGGGCGTCAAAGCCGCCATCACCCCGATGGACTGGCTGGGCATGGTGCTGATCTGCTTCGTCCTGCCCGCCGTCCTCAGCGTTCTCTTCTGCACGATCGAGCGCAAACTGGGCTGGATCAAAGAGGGCGACCTGAAGCTGGATTGATCCCCTGTTCTTGTCTCTCCCTTCGAGAGAGCTGGCGCGGATGCGCCTGAGCGGGCCGTTTACAGCTTCTTCCCGTCGAGCACGGCTTCTTGCAGCACATCCCCCGCATAGGTCAGTTTGAGGGAGAAGAAGGGCCGCTCTTCATCGAGAAGCTTCAAGAAGATCTTGTCGCCCTCCCAGATGGGCAGGCCGTTCACCTGCGCCTTCGGCACCCACTCCAAAACGCCTTCGCTGCAGGCGTCGCCCTCGATCATCGTGCCCGTCCACGCCGTCGCGGTAAACAGGTGCATATACTCGGTCAGGTCGTCCAGAATAAAGGTCACGATGCCCCGGTAGCGGTACTGGGTCAGGGTCACCCCTGTCTCTTCCCGGACTTCGCGGCACACGCAGTCCTCCGGGCTTTCAAACCGCTCGAACTTTCCGCCCACACCGATCCATTTGTCCTGATTGAGATCGTGTGCTTTCTTGATCCGGTGCAGCATCAGGTAGGCACCGTCTTTTTCCAGATAGCACAGGCTGGTGTTCCGCATCGGAATGTTCGTATTGGATCCCATTTGTTTTTCTCCGTTTTTCATCGAATATACAAGGCGTTCCGCAGGGTCTCCTACGGAACGCCTTTGTTGTTGCACATGATTTCCAGCGCAGCGGCCTCATGCCTTGCGGCCGGCGCGGCCCTTACCGGCGTTGTTCAGCTTGCGGACCAGATCGTTCTGGTGCTTGCGCTGGGAGGGCGTCGGCTCAGCCTCCCGCTTTTCCTCCCCGCGTGCCGCCGTCTGCTTTGCACTGGCGTCCACCCGAACCAGATTCCATTCCTGATTGCCGCCGGCGACGTAGTTCCAGATCTGCGCCTGTGCGCCGTTGGAGGTGTTCATCCCCACGAGGTCGATGTACTTGTCGGCCAGCACATTCCGGATGCGGGTGCGCCCGCTGCGGGTCGGCTCCAACGCCCAGCACTGGCTCAAGCCGCTGGTGCGCCCCCACTGGTGGAGCCATGTGCCCTCCATCACGCCGCCGAGGGCGAGGTCGATCATCTTGCCGGTAAACCGGTTCTGGATCCGCCAGCGTCCGTCACCCGCGTCCACAAACTTCCACTGCTGCCACGGATGCCCCGCATAATCCCACAGGCGGATCGCAGCACCGTTCTCGGTGTTGAAGTTCTTGACCTCCAGCACCTTCCCATTGGGAGCCTTGATGAGGTAAAATTCGTCTTCGAGGATTAAAACCTGCGCTGTTTTCGCCATAGCTGCGATCTCCTTTCCGAATTGGTAGTTCTATTATAGCGTATTTTGAAAGCGGCAACAAGAATAGTTTTCCATAATCTTTTCCAGTTTTCTTGTGCAGTTTGTTCATCCCACGTTCTACTGCCCGGATCCGCCCTTCTGCGCGGGAGTTCCCCGGCCGAAAACAGGCGGTTTTTCCGGTTTAAAAAGAAAGAACTTTTGCCCCGTTTTCTTTAAAAGCATAACCCGCAGCCCCCACCCGAAACAGGCTGTTTCGGGTGGGCGGATCCGCGCTCTGCTGCCGCGCCGAACACGCTGTTTTTGCTTTGGGAACACTTTGTCTTTTTACGACCCATTTTTGGCCAAATTGTGAACATTCTGTGCGCAGCGGGCGGTCAGAGCATCATTGCTTTACCTTGATAAAGTAAAGCAGTTTCCAACGCTTTACTTTTGTGAATTTACCATTCTTCAGAGAACGCTTTCGTTTGTTTCACGTTTTCGGGTATTGACTTTATCCAGAGGATGCGGTATAGTATGGTTGCAGGGAGCGGCAAGCTCCCCCGAAAACATCGAATTTCAGGTTCCGGTCTGCCGGGCCTGCGAGAAAACTATAGGAGGTTTGATTATGTACTATTACATTCTGGGTTGTGGCATCGCTTGCGTGGTTCTGTTCGGCATCAGCAGCATGGAATCTGTATGTGTCAAGCCGGCCGAGATTCTGGCAAAGGTCGTTCTGTGGCCTGTTGCCCTGATGGAAGCAGTTGTTCGCTACAGCTCCACTCATCACAACTTCAAGGCTGCGCTGTAAGCACACACGCTTCGTGATCTGAAACGACAACGAGGCCGCGGCACTCACCGAAACGAGTGCCGCGGCCTTTTTGTTTTGCACTCCGGGCAAGATTATGCTATGATAAGGGCAGGATCCCCCAAAAGCCGCTCAAACCATCTCTGAATCAAAGACAGGAGCACTATGAAACCCGATTACAAACTGGTCGCAAAGGCCAAATACATCCACATGACCGCCGACCTCGCCAGCGAGCTCTGGCACGAGGTCTACAAACGCTATTACCCGGCCAAGCAGCTCGACACGCTGGTGGACACCCTGCAGAGCGCGGACGCCATCGAAGAAGACATCGACAACGATGTGAATTACTTCCTCGTTTTCCTCGGCGACAAGCTCATCGGCTACTTTGCATGGAAGATGGAGAACACCGCCCTCCACCTGATCCATCTCTATCTCAAGCCCGAATACCGGGGCAAGGCACTGGGGCGGGATATCGTGGCCACCTGCGAGCGTCTGGCGCGGGGCGAAGGCCGCGGCCGCGTGTACTGCGAGGTCCACAACAAGGCACTGCCGGTGATGCAGTTCTTCAAGGCGCGCGGCTACCGCCCCCTCCGCCCCGGCGAAACCATCGTGGCCGGCATGGAGCTGCCGCAGACCGTTCTCGAGCGGATGCTGTAAAATTCCCCATTGCATTTTGCCCGCGAATGTACTACACTAAAGTAGTGTATTGAAGTGCCCGCTGCGGGCCGCACCTACGCCAAAAACGGGGAGGAAAAGCTATATGGCAAAAGACCACCCGACCGGAGAATCCGGTCTGTATGCCGCGCTTCTGGAGCTGAAAACGCCGGAGGAGTGCTACCGCTTCCTGCAGGACGTTTGCAGTTATGCCGAGCTGAGCGCAATGGAGCAGCGTTACAATATCGCGGAAAAGCTGATGGACAAACAGAGCTACACCAGCATCATGGGCAACATCGGCGCATCCAGTGCCATCATCAGCCGGGTCAGCCGGGTGATCGGCCGGGAGGACAGCGTCCTCCGCCGGATCCTCGAAGAAAAAGAAGGAGGCTCTTCCAATGAGTAAGGCAGTTGTATTTTTCGCTGACGGCACCGAGGAGTGCGAGGCTCTGCTGGTGGTCGATCTGCTCCGCCGCGCCAAGGTCGAGGTGCTCGTTGCCTCTGCCATGGGCCGCAAAGAGGTTGTCAGCAGCCATAAGATCCATCTGACCACCGACGCCGTGGCTGAAGAGATCGATTACTCTGACGTGGACATGGTCGTTCTGCCGGGCGGCATCCCGGGCACGCCCAACCTCGCGGCCAACAAAACGGTCACCGATACCTGCGTGTCCTTTGCGAAGGCCGGCAAAAAGGTGGCCGCCATCTGCGCCGCCCCCAGCATCCTCGCCAGCCTCGGCCTGCTGGAAGGCAAGCACGCCACCGCCCATGCCGGTTTTCAGGATCAGCTGGCCGGTGCCATCGTCCACGATCAGGAAGTGGTCGTCGATGGCAGCATCACCACCAGCTATGGCCTCGGCGGTGCCATCCCCTTCGGCCTCGAGCTGGTGCGCCAGCTCGTCAGCCCCGAAGAGGCCGACCGCATCCGGAACGCCATCGCCTATCGGCATTGAGAACGGAGGTCTGTCTCTATGCGCTTTATCACCTGCCGTTTGCCGGACGGGATCGAAGATCCGGCCATTTTGTCGCCGGACGGCACACAGGTCTGGCCGCTGAGCTGGCTGGGCTTATCCTACGAGACCCTGAGCGATGCGATCCCCTTTCTGACCCCGCAGGTGCGGGCCGGATTGTCGCTGGCCATCGCAGGCATCCCTGCCCTGCCGATCGACGCAGTGACCCTTGAAAGCCCCATCCCTGCACCGGCGCAGGATGTCATCTGCCTTGGCATCAACTACATGGCCCACTCGGACGAGGCAGAGAAATACTCCGCCGACGCCTTTGCCACCCAGCATCAGGACGCCATCTACTTTTCCAAGCGGGTCAGCCGGGCTGTGCCGGACGGCGGCTGCATCGAGGCGCACACCGACCTTGTAAAAAAGCTCGACTACGAATGCGAGCTGGCCGTGGTTCTGGGCAGGGATGCAAAGGATGTTCCTGCCGGGCAGACGAAGGAGTTCGTCTTTGGCTACACCATCCTCAACGACGTCTCGGCGCGGGATGTCCAGACCGCCCACAAGCAGTGGTATTTCGGTAAGAGTCTCGATGGCTTTACCCCCATCGGCCCCTGCATCGTCACGGCAGACGAGTTTGCCGATTACCCGCCCAGACTCGGCATCCGCAGCTTTGTCAACGGCGAAAAGCGGCAGGACTCCAACACGGGTCTGCAGATCTTTGACATCGACCATGTGATCGCCGAGCTGTCGCAGGGCATGACCCTGAAAGCGGGCACCCTCATCGCCACCGGCACGCCGGCCGGCGTCGGGATGGGGATGGATCCGCCGCAGTTCCTTGTGCCGGGCGATGAAGTCCGGTGTGAGATCGACGGCATCGGGTCGCTGACAAACAAAGTGAAGTAAAAAATGGAGGGCATCCGGCGTGGATGCCCTCCATTTTTTATAGAATCAGATCTTCTTGACCGTCAGCTCATGGGGATAGTGGTTCAGCACCTCGCAGCCGTCCTCCGTGACCCGCACCAGATCCTCGATCCGGACGCCGAACTTTCCCGGCAGGTAGATGCCCGGCTCGATGGAGAAGCACATTCCCGGTACGACCACGTTCTCGTTGACCGCCGACACATCGCCCGCCTCGTGATCCTCCAAGCCGATGAAGTGCCCGAGGCGATGGTTGAAGTAGGGGCCATAGCCTGCCGCGGTGATGACATCCCGCGCCGCTGCGTCGATGTCGCAGAGCCGGACGCCCGGCTTGACCAGAGCTTCCGCCGCAGCCTGCGCCTGCCGCACCAGCTCGTAGACCTTCCGCTCTTCCTCCGTGGGTTCGGCCGTGAAGAAGGTGCGGGTCATATCCGAACAGTAATCCCGGTACACCCCGCCCACGTCGATCAACACGCACTGGCCTGCGGTCAGCGGGGTGTCGTCATTGCCATGGTGCGGGTCGGCAGCGTGGGCACCGAAACCGCAGATCGGCTCAAAGCTGACCCCCGAGCAGCCGTGGGCGGCATAGATAGCCTTGATCTCCTCGGCCATCTGCTTTTCGGTGACGCCCGGACGGATCAGGGCGGCAAACTCCGCCATGCAGTCGTCGTTCACCTTGGAGGAAGCGCGCATGGCGGCCTGTTCCGCTTCGTCCTTGATTGCGCGGGCGTCATCGCAGGCAGCGGATGCGTTCTGGTAGGCAGGCGCAGCATTCAGTTCCATCAGGCGGAGCAGGAACCGAGCCGGCCAGTTCTTGTCGATGCCCAGCGGCTTGTCCTTGTCCAGCCAGGGCAGCAGTTTCGCCGGTGCATCCTCGCCGTCCCGATAATTCTCGACCGGGATAGCGGTATCCGGGGTGCCGAACAGCGCGTTGACGAACATCCGGTGTCCGCCATCGGCCTTCAGCAGCAGAGCCAGCATCCGCTCGCCCGGGTGGAAGATCCGCACGCCCGTCAGGTAAAAAATGGTGGGCGGGTCACTGACCACCATCTGGGTCAGACCCATTGCCGCCAGATTTTGGGTGACACGCTCGAACCGCTCTGCATGGATTTCGTTCATAATAATCTCCCTCTCTGTAAATTATTGAAGCAAATTTGCGTTTTGTATAGAAATCAGCCCCATCCACCCACTCGTTCACAAATAATTCATAATAAATTCATATACCATCTATTTTATTCCGGTATATGTATGGCATCACAAGTGCAGCGGACGCTGTTTTCGCGTCCAGTATAGCACGACTGCTGCAAAAAATGAATCTCGGATTCTCCTGTCTGGAAATACGGTGCGGAATCTGCTATACTGGACACAACGGATCTACATGGTCAACGCTGTGCAGCCATTGCACAGCTGAGGAAAGGAATTGAATCGTTATGAAAATTGGTTTTTGGGAACTCGTGGTGATCGTCATCGTGGCGTTCGTCTTCATCGGCCCCGACCAGCTGCCCGTCTACGCCAAGAAATTGGGCAAGATGCTCCGTGAGCTGAAGAAGTACACCGGTGCTGCTTCCGAGGAGATCCAGAAAAACGTGGTCGAGCCGCTGAACGAGATCCAAGCCCCCCTCAAGGAGGCCGTCGCCCCCCTGACGGACATCAAAAAGGACATCGACAACAGCGTGAAAGATGTGACCAAGAGCTTCACCGGCATTGGCAAGACCAGCAAGGAAGAGGCTGCCAAGGCGGAGGAAGCCGAGGAAGTGACCGATCTGACGGAGGAAGCCGTCGAGGAGCTGCCCGAGCAGGATGCCCCTGCTGCGGGAACTGCAGCCCCGGCTGAGACCACCGAGGCCGCTGCCCCCTCCGCGGAAAAAGCCGCAGAGCCGGTGGAAGAGCTGCCCGAAGCAGCCCCCGCGGAGGCTGCCGCCGAAGAGCCTGCCGAAGCTGCCCCCGCTGAGGAAGCCAAGGCCTGATTTCATTGGATACACCGCGCCCGCGGTTGTCATACAAAAGCAATAAGCCCGCCACGCGGCGCGGCAAAGTAAAAAGGAGATTTTTATTATGCGTATTGGTACGAACGAGCTGCTTATCATTCTGGTCGTTGCTCTGCTGATCTTTGGACCCAAGAACCTGCCGAAGCTGGGCAAGATGTTCGGCAAGACCATGAGCAACTTCAAGAAGGGCATGGACGAGTCCGAGGAGGACGAGTCTGCTGACAAGAAGGAAGAGCCGAAGAGCGAGAAGAAGGACGACGAGGAGTAATTGTGGCTACAAACGTAAAGCGCAAAAAGAAAGCCGAAGTCCTGTCCGATGACGGCAGCATGACGCTGACCGGCCATCTGAAAGAGCTGCGGAACAGGCTGATCATCTGCGCGGCGGTGTTTGTGGTCGCGGTCGTCGTCACCCTGATGTATGCCGACCGCCTCATCGACCTGCTGACGGCCATGGGGCAGGGGTACTACACCTTCGTCTCCATCGCCCCGCAGGAAAAGCTGATGCAGTATTTCCGGGTCTCCCTGCTGGCAGCCTTTGTCATCACGATCCCGGTCGCCCTGTATCAGATCTACGCCTTCGCAAAGCCCGGCCTGAAAAAAAGCGAGACCTTTTTTCTGAAGCTGGTCATCCTGCTGGGTCTGCTCCTGTTCTGCGTCGGCGTGCTCTTCGCCTACAAGCTGATGATGCCCTTCATGCTCCGCTTTTTGAGCACTGGCATTGAGGGTGCGGATTACATCCAGACCACCACCAGCATTGAGAGCTATGTCAACCTCTGCCTGACCATGTTCATGATCTTTGGCTGTGTGTTTGAGATGCCTCTGGTCACCATCATCCTGTCCAAGATGGGCATCATCTACCCGGAGCTGCTCAAGAAAGGCCGTGGCGTTGCCATCGTCTGCATCTTCTTCGTTGCAGCCGTGGTCACCCCGCCGGACATCGTGTCGCAGTGCATGGTGGCTGGCCCCATGGTGCTGCTGTACTTCATCAGCATCTTCCTCAGCGGCATTTTCTACAAGCCGAAGTCGGATGACGACGAGGACGAAGAAGAGGACGAAGACGACGAGGCATAAGCGTTGCTTTCGGCATTTTCGATTTTCACTCCCCTGCAGGTACAGGGGAGTTTTTTGTTGCCCAAATTTAGGGGCTGTTTTTCGGCCTTTTGCATAAAATGTGTCCTTCCCCCTGCTCTTTTGGCGCGGAGTATGTTATACTATGGTCTAATGAAAACCGGCGGATCTCCGCCGCGAAGAAGGGGTAAATGAACCATGAAAGAATACGCATTCGGCATTGATCTGGGCGGCACCACCGCCAAAGTCGGCCTGTTCACCACCGCCGGCGACCTGCTGGAAAAATGGGAAGTCGCCACCGACACCTCCAATGCCGGGGAGCACATCCTCGAAAACCTCGCCGCCGCCATCCGCGGCAAGATGGACGAAAAACACCTGACCGCCGAGCAGGTCGAGGGCGTGGGCATCGGCGTACCCGGCCCGATCCTCGACTCCCGCATCGTGCCCATCGTCTGCGCCAACCTCGGCGGCTGGGGCAAGCGGAACGTCTCCGAAGAGCTGGGCGGTCTGCTGGGCGGCATGAAGGTGCTGGTCGGCAACGATGCAAACGTGGCCGCGCTGGGCGAGATCTGGATGGGTGCCGCCAAGGGCTGCCGCAGTGCGGTCATGGTCACCCTCGGCACCGGCGTCGGCGGCGGCGTCATCGTCAACGGCAAGGTCATCGACGGCACCCACGGAGCCGGCGGCGAGATCGGCCACATCACGGTCAACCGCCACGAGACCGCCGTCTGCGGCTGCGGCAAGCACGGCTGCCTCGAGCAGTATTCCAGTGCCACCGGCGTCGTCCGCTGCATGAAGAAGCTTCTGGACGAGAACCCCGACACCCCCTGCACCCTGCGTGGCACCGACTTTGCCGCCAAGGACGTCTTTGACGCCGCCCGCAATGGCGACGCCCTCGCCGCCCGTGAGGTGGATGAGATGACCGACACCCTCGGCATGGCACTGGCCACCATCGCCGCCACCACCGACCCCGAGATGTTCATGGTCGGCGGCGGCGTTGCCCGTGCAGGCGACGTGCTGTTTGACCCCCTCCGCAAGCACTACCAGCAGTACGCCTTCCGCTCCTGCCGCGAGACCCCCATCCAGCAGGCCACCCTCGGCAATGACGCCGGCATCTATGGTGCCGTGCGGCTGATCGTGGGAGAATAAAAAGGATTTTTTATGGTTTTTGCACCCATTGAAACCGCCCGTCTGCGGCTTCGGCCGCAGGAAGCCCGGGATGCCGGGTTTGCACTCTGCATCTGGGGCGACCCCATCACCGGGAAATACCTGTCCGACCCTGCGCTGGACAGCATCGATGATCTGAACGAATACATGAATCTGCTCCGGCATCTGAACGACAGCAGCGATTGCTATTATGTCATCACCGAGGATAAAGTAACCCGCCAGCCCATCGGCACCTGCTGCGCCGTAGTCAAAGAAAATGGTGTCTGCTGGGATATCGGCTATTGTATCCATCCCACAGCATGGCACAAAGGTTATGCCAAAGAGATGGTGCGTGCCCTCATGGACTTTGGCATTCAGAAGGGCGTCCGGACTTTTTTGGCCGATGTCGCCGCTGACAACGCCGCATCCTGCGCCGTCATGCACTCTCTGGGCTTTGTCGGCGCAGAGAACGGCACGTTCCGCCGCGGCGGAACGTCCGTAGAGTATCGGAATCTGACGTTCCGGAAAGAGATCGCCTTCGATCATGAATGAACCGATGGAACAGAACTGGGTCTCCCCTTTGACACAGGAAGACCGCGACTACTTTGCATATTTCCGCATGGTCTGTAAACGATACAACCTCGTTCCTTCCATGGCGACCCGCTTGGAATACGAATTTGTGACCCGCGTTGCGGAGAGTGAATTTTATCTGCAAAAAGCCGCAACTTAAGCGCATCTTCATCCGTTATTGCAAGCTATTCTAATCCATCAACAAGCAAACACCCCGGCATCGTCGTGTTCCTGCGACGATGCCGGGGTGTTTTCCCTTATGCTTAAAATGAAGATATCAGAACAGTGCCGTGCCCAGAACGAAGCTTACCAGAATGGCGCAGATCCAGCAGGAAAGAACCATCGGCACGGAGTACTTGTAGATGTCCTTGGGCTTCACCCAGTCCGTCATACCGTGCATCATGGCTGCCAGCGGGTTTGCGGACGGGAAGACGATCGAGCAGTTGGCCAGAACACCCAGCAGGCAGGCCAGCAGACCGGCACTGATGCCGAGGGCTGCGGCGAACTGGATGCAAACGGTGTACATAATGACTGCACAGGAGTAGTTGCCCATGAAGTTGGTGGCGATCAGGATGACCGTAACAGCGATGGTCAGCAGCAGGATCCGTGCGCCGGAGCTGCCAAGAACGGGAGACAGGGTGTACAAGATCTGAGCCTTGATGCCGAGATCTTCGCTGCCGAGGGCCGTTGCAATGGTCATGCCGATGACCAAACAGTAGAACACCGGCCATGCCACGCCCTTCCGGGTGCCTTCGATCATGTCCACAAAGGGCGTGCCGTCCTGCTTCTTGAAGAATGCCAGCACGGTCAGCAGAGCCAAGATGATGCCGCTGGTGCCGAGTTTCGTGAGAAATTGACCCAGCATCGTGGTCTTGAATGCACTCTGCCAGAAGAACGCGAAGATCAGGATCAGAACGGAAAGGAAGATCTTGCGCTGGTAGGGAGTCATTTTTCCGGTACTGCCAAAGTCGTATTCCTGCTCCAGCTTGGAGACGTCCGGGCGGAAGATGAACTTCATAGCCAGCAGATAAAGCATCAGAGAACCGTATCCGATCAGGAACGCTGCCACAACAAATGGCACAAAGCCGACGTTCGCACCGCTTTCCTCAGCCATGCCGACCAGCGTTGCCGCCGGCATATGATAGGGCACCACCGAGTATCCCATCAGGGCGGCCTGTGCCACACCAATGATCATCATGACCGGGTATTTGTCGCTCTTTTTGTAGCCGATCTCCTGACAATACTTGCACAGGATACCCCAGACGATGATTGCTGCCGGAGTCATGCTGATGAGCAGAGCCGTAACGTAGGCGGCGGTCAGGAACAGCCAGCTGATGACCCACGGCTTGCCCTTCGCAAACTTCCGGGTAATGATGGCTTTCACGATGATGTCCGAAACACCGGACGAGGTGACAAAGTACGAGAAGATGCAGATCAGCATGATGTACACGTTGGTGCCGTTGCCGAAGCCCGACGTGATGAGGTTTGCCACCTTATCATAGCCGCTGAATCCCAGAACGATCAGGCCGAAAAAGCTGGGCCAGATCAGGCCGACCGTAGACCAACCGTACAGCAGACCCGCATAAATGGCCAGAACGTGCATTCCCAGCTCTGTCACCTGCCCCATGGCCGGCAGCAGCTGACCCAGAAGCATCAGAAGAATGCAGATGACCGAGTTGATGTAATACTTTGTGTTCTTGCTCGTTGTCAACGCACTTGACATACGTTTTTCCTCCTTTTACAGTGAACTCCACAGTGCCGCTTTGAACCGTGGCACGATCCACGACTCTCCCGCCGGGAACACCTGTTTCATCAGGCAGACGGTCAACTTTTCCTTCGGGTCGCAGGCCATCCATGTGCCTGCGCTGCCGCTCCAGCCCCATTCGCCGACCGAGCTGGCCGATCCGCCAACGGTCGGATCCAACAGCACCCGACAGCCGAAGCCGTAACCGTAGCCCGCCAAACTGGGCCAGCCGATGTCGGCTCGCCGCTTTTCGTCCAGATGATTCATGGTCATCAGCTCCACGGTCTTGCGTCCAAGGATCCGAACGCCGTCCGCACTGGTGCCGCCCCGCCGCAGAGTATCCGCGAAACGAACAAACTCCGGCAGGGTCGAGAGCATTCCGCCGCCGCCCCGCACGAATTTTGACTGAGGCTGATAATAGTCGTCCTTGTTCGTGAACTTCTTCGGGTTTGCGGGGTCGGAAATGTTGTAATACGCGCAGAGCCGCGCTTCCTGCCCCGGTTTCAGGTGGAAGCCGGTATCCTCGAGGCTCAGCGGCTGGCAGATGCAGGTCTCGATGTAATCATCCAACGTCTGCCCCGAGACCACTTCCACCAGCGCGCCCAGCACCTCGAAGTTCATGCCGTACATCCAGTGTTCGCCGGGCTGGAACGCCAGCGGGATCTGCGCCACCGCCTTGGTGAAATCCCGGTTGGAGAAGGTCTTGCCCGGGTATTTCTGTTCCAGCGCAAACATCACCTCGGCCAAATCGAGGGAGGTCTGGGTGGTCGCAGTCAGCACCGCCGACGCATTGCTGCTGCCGGAGCTGCCTTTTTTCTCCACGAAATAGGTAAATCCACCGCTGCAGGTCAGCAGATCGAGGATCCGGAGCGGCTGCTTGAGCGGCACCACACTGCGGACACCCGACGGTGCTGTGCTGTACATTTTCACGTCTTTAAATTCCGGAAGATAGAGAGCCACCGGATCCTGCAGATCAAACTTCCCCTGCTCGTACAGCTGCATCGCCGCCGTGACCGTGAACAGCTTGGTCATCGAGTAGATCCGGAACACAGTGTCCTTCTGGATCGGCCGCTTCGCCTCGAGATCGGCATATCCCAGATAGCGTTCATAGACGATCTTGTCGTCGATGCTGACCATGCAGGACTGCCCCGGGATCCCCAGCTTCTGGCCATGCGCTTCCAAAAACGCATTCAGCTTAGTAAAATCCATTGTTTCATCCTTTCCAAGCCAAGCTTCCCTGCATTGGCTCTTTTCTGTGGTTTAACCATACCACATTTTTCGATGAAACGGGAAATACCTCTTGACTTATCTAGGTTATAACCTTATCATTATAGCCAAGACTCAATTTCTCCGCACATCCCGCAAGGCTTAGCTATTATTTTCTTTTGTTTTTAGGCAGTTTCAACGTTTTATCAACAATTTATAAGACTTATGACGATACAACAGATTGAATATACCTTGGAGGCTCTTCGACTTGGTTCCATCAACAAGGCAGCCAAGTCGATGTATACTTCTCAGCCCAATGTCAGCAATTCGATTCGCCAGCTGGAAAGTGAACTCGGCGTCCGCCTGCTCGAACGCACCCCCTCTGGCGTGCGACCCACCCCAGACGGCCGGGAATTTCTCGAACACGGTCAGACCGCACTGGCCGAACTCCACCGCATTCTGGAACTGAAGGATACCTCCCGCTCCGCCCATCTGACCGTCTGCGGGGCTACTTACCAGTCCATCGACCATGCCTTTGTCTGCCTCTGCACCGACAATCAGGCTCTCCCCTATTACACCTTTTCCCGTGTGGTCTGCAGCCTGCTTGAGGCCTTGGAGTCCGTCTGCCGCCACCAGAGCGATCTAGGGGTCATTGCCTTCAACACCCGGCAGAAAGGCTCGCTGCAGCTGGCCATCAGCAACAACAACCTCCTGTATCTACCCCTCTTTCAGCTGCCCCTTTCCATCTGTCTACGATCAGATCACCCGCTTCTGAGCGAGTTGCCCTTCCCTTTTGAAAAGCTCTACAACTACCCATTCGTCAATTACAGCACGACTGGTGAAAGTTTCAACGGCAACGCCGGACTGAATTCCATCTCCTACATCAACCAGAACCTCATCATCCGGGTGGACAATCCCTCGGTGCGCAGCATGATCCTCCACAACACAAACGCCTACGGCTTCTGCTGCCCGACCTTCCACAACGGACAGCCGGTGCAGGATCTGGCCTTCGTCCCGATGGGCGTCGAGATGGAGTTCGGTGCCATCCGCCGCAGCAATAGCGAGTACACCGCCGCCATGGAAAAATACCTCTGCTACCTCTGTGCCGACGTCGGAGCCGACCCGCCGGGCGATTTCCGTTCCTCCGTAGATGGCTGATGCTTTCCAGACACAGAAAAAGACCGCACCCGTGTAGGAAATTGCACAGGGTGCGGTCTTTTTGTATGGTTTGATTTTTACAGCGTATCCTCCCCCGGCAGCTGGTTCCAGAGGCGGTAATAGACGCCCTGTTTCGCCAGCAGCTCGTCGTGGGTGCCGGACTCGACGATGCCCTCGGAGCCGAGGACAAGGATGCGGTCGTAGTTCTTGATGGTGGTCAGGCGGTGGGCGATGGTCAGGGTGGTGCGGCCATGCGCCAGCTTTTCGAGGCTCTGGCCGACAAGAATCTCGCTCTCGTTGTCCAGTGCGCTGGTGGCCTCGTCAAGGATCAGGATGGGCGGGTTTTTCAGGAAGACGCGGGCAATGGCGATCCGCTGTTTCTGGCCGCCCGAGAGCTTGACGCCCCGCTCGCCGACATAAGTATCAAAGCCGTCTTTCAGGGCGCGGATAAAGCGTTCGGCTCCCGCCAGACGCGCCGCCTCGACGATCTCTTCCCGGGTCGCGCCGGGCTTGCCGTAGGCGATGTTTTCGGCCACGGTGCCGCTGAACAGATACACCTCCTGCTGGACGATGCCGATCTCATGGCGCAGGCTCCTGAGGGTGACGTGCTGGATGTCCTGCCCGTCCACAAGGATCTTGCCGCCGGTGACGTCGTAGAAGCGGGGGATCAGGTTGCAGAGGGTGGTCTTGCCGCCGCCGGAAGGCCCGACCAGAGCCAGCCGCTCCCCGGCCTTGATGTCAAGGCTGACATGGTGCAGGACTTTGTTGTGGTCGTCCGGGTACTCGAAGCTGACGTCCTCGAACCGGATGGCACCGGGGCCGGGCTGAAGCGGCTTTGCGTCGGACGCGTCGTGGATGGCGACGGGGGTGTCCATGATCTCGGCAAAGCGCTCGATGCCGGTCATGCCGCGCTGGAACTGCTCGGCAAACTCGACGATGCGGCGGATGGTGGCGATCAGGGTGGTAACGTAGAGGATGTAGGCCACAAGGTCACCGGCGTTGATCTTGCCGTACACCAGCGACAGACCGCCTGCGAGGATGACGACCAGATACATCAGGCCGTCGAACAGGCGGGTCGAGGTGTTGAAAGCGGCCATGGCGTAGTAGCCAAGGGTCTTGATCCGCTCAAACTCCTTGTTGCCCTTGGCAAACTTTTTCCGTTCTTCGTCCTCGGCGGCAAAGGCCTTGACCACGCCCTGCCCCAGCAGGCTGTCCTCAATGGTGGCGTTCAGCTCGCCGATCTGGACGCGCTGCTGGCGGAACCGGGCACGGAGACGCTGGTTCAGCTTGACCGACACCACACCCATCAGGGGCACGCAGGCAAAGACCGCCAGTGTCAGCGGGATGCTGGCCTGACAGAGGATGATAAAGGATGCGAGGATCTTGAGGAATGCGATGAAGAATTCCTCCGGACAGTGGTGGGCGAACTCGGTCACATCGAACAGGTCGTTGGTGATCCGCCCCATGATGGTGCCGACCTTGGTGTTGTTGTAGTAGGTATGGTCGAGCTGCAGCAGGTGGTCGAACGCATCCCGGCGCATATCCGTCTCGATGTGGACGCCCATGATGTGGCCGATGCCCGACATGAAGTACTGCGCCGCACCGTCGATGATCCGGAGCACAAAGTAGACCGCCGCCAGCTTGAACACGATGGACGCCGTCAGGGTAATGCCGACGCCCATGGCCGAGTTGGTGATGGTGCTCATGATCTTGGGCAGGATGATGTCGCAAAGGGTCGTCAGTGCGGCGCAGAACAGGTCAAGGAACAGGACGACCTTGTACTTGGCCAGATACGGCAGGAACCGCCGGATCAGTGCGCCGCTGCTGGTGTGGTGTGCCGCAGGGTCTTGGATGGTTTTTTGCATGGATTCTCCTTTTTCACAGGCTTGCCCTCTCAGTCTCGCTTCGCTCGCCAGATTCCTCCCTCTGTCGCTAACGCGACATCTCCCTCCGGTCGGAGGGAGTCTTTCCTCAAAGGGGGAGCCCTTGGCAGGCCGGGCAAGTTTTTGTTTCTCGCCTTCGGCTCCTGAGCATCTGCGCCCTGTTCTCTTGGGCAGCTATATCTTAATGTTTCGAGTAGTCTCTTTCTCCATAGATCGCCGTGCCGATGCGGACGAGGGTGGCTCCTTCGCGGATGGCGTTCTCGAAATCGCCGCTCATCCCCATCGAAAGGGTCTCCATGGCGACGTTCTCATAGCCCCGCTCCCCCGCCTGCACAAACAGTTTGTGGACAGCGGCAAGGTAGGCGCGGTTCTGGGCGTCGTCGTGGTTGACGGGCGGGATGGCCATCAGACCCTTGACCCGGATGTGGGGCTGGGCGGCGGCGGATTCCAGCAGCGGCCAGAGCTGGTCGGGGGAAACGCCGGATTTGCTCTCCTCCCCGCCGATGTTGACTTCCAGCAGGATGTTCTGGCAAAGGCCGGCCTTGGCTGCTTCCTTCTCGATGGCGGTCAGCAGATGTTCGCTGTCCACGCTCTGGATCAGGCTGGCACGCCCCAGAACCTTCTTGATCTTATTGGTCTGCAGATGCCCGATGAAATGGCTGGGCTTGCCGCAGTACGCCCCCGCGTCGAAGTTGGCGCAAAGCTCCTGCACATGGTTCTCGCCGAACACGTCGATGGGCAGGGCGGCACTTGCCGCCACCGTCTCGGCGGTGCGGGTCTTGCAGGCAGCGCACAGCAGGATCTCCGACGGGTCGCGCCCGGCTTCCCGCGCCGCTGCCGCCATCTTTTCCCGGATCTCCGCGACGGCCTGCCGCATTTCTTCCAGTGTCTTTTCTGCCATGGTGCTCAATCCTCCTCGGTGTAGCGGGCCCGTTCGCCGCCGATCAGCTTCGGGCGGGTGCGGGCGCAGAGAATGTTGGCTGCGCCGATCTGGTTCAGGCTGAGCCGGACCGGAACCGCCACCCGCTTGAGGTGCATCCCGATCAGCGTTCCGCCGATGTCGATGCCCGCATGGGCGCGGATCTCCTCGACGGCGACGGGGTCTTTGAACTGCTTCCAGCAGGTGGTGGCCCAGCTGCCGCCCGCATGGGGGCGGGGCACGACGCAGACTTCCTCCCAGCCATACTTCTCGGCGGCTTCCCGCTCAAGGACGATGGCACGGTTCAGGTGCTCGCAGCACTGCGCCGCCAGCCAGATGCCCTGTTCGGCCAGCACCGGCGCGATGCCTGCATAAACGGCCTGCGCCGCTTCGAGGCTGCTGTCCTTGCCGATGTGCCCGCCCACGATCTCGCTGGACGAGCAGCCCACCACAAAGACGTCGCCCCTGCGGAGCTTGGCCTGCGCCAGCAGTTCGGTCACGGCCTGCCGTGCCTCCTGCTCGATCTGTTTCTGAAATGCTTCGGTCATAAAAACACCCCTTTTTCCCTTGTTTGGATCACACGCGGACCCAGCGCAGAGCCGGTTCGCCGGAAATGCTCAGATAGACCCGGTTTCCCACCGGGCAGACGGCTGCTGCACTGCCGAGAGCTTTGCCGCCGAAGGCGTCCAGCGGTGCTCCGTCCGCGCCAAACCCCTGCGCCGTGCAGCTCCCGGCCTCCAGCCGGAACAATTTTTCCTGCATGGTCAGGCTCAGGCGCAGAGCCGCCCCCCGCAGGAGGGTGCCGTCGGCGTGGTCTTCCAGCCAGCCGGAACGCGCCCAGCGGTAGCTGACATAGAGTTCGCCGTCTGCGTCCGCCGCCAGTGCCGCCGGGTAGCCCGGCAGCGTTTCGGCAAACACCGCGCAGCCCTTGCCCCCGGCGGTCAGTTCCCGTCCGGTGGGCGGCACCGCCCAGATGCAGCGATTGCCGAGGTCGGAGACATAGAGCGTGTCGCCATTCGGTGAAAGAGCCAGCCCGGACGCCCCCGCCACGCCGCCCAGCACCTGCCGGACAGCCCGCGCCGCCGGGTCATAGACATAGACGCTGCCGGTGGCGGTATGTGCCATCAATTCGGTGCGGAGAGCCGCCTCGAAGCCGCTCTTGGCACGGCTGGCCGACGCGACGGCAAAGTATACGCTGCCGTCGGCATCCACGGCCACCGCCGCCGGGCTGGTCAGAGCTTTTCCGTCGATCTGGGTCACGACCTGTTCCAGAGCCGCGCCCCAGCCGTCGTGCCCGGCACGGCAGAGTGCGCCGCCGTCGGCCGTCACCACGGTCAGCCAGAGATCCC
>ERZ869979.99-NODE-99-length-22472-cov-6.825184_pt1 | contig 22472 bp, 16 predicted proteins | sample MGYA00521269_ERZ869979 | MGnify/ENA primary metagenome ERZ869979 (study PRJEB32232, sample SAMN07284974) | human gut metagenome | biome: human-associated habitat; material: feces | host: Homo sapiens | place: Tanzania | collected 2014-04-05 ... | reverse complement strand
ACAACTGGTTCGCTACCTTCGAAAACGGCAACACAACTGTTTGTGGTACCCAAGTCAATTCCAATTACTTTTCCCATGATTATATCTTTTTTTATTTTTATCGTTATTAATAATGTTTATCATGTGAACGCTGTTTCCGGAAAGTCTACCGAAGATATGCATCTATCAGGAACTCTCCCCAACGGTCACGCAAATATAGTTAACAAAGCGTGTGCCAAGGAAAAGACAGAAGGGGCACAACTGACAAAAGAGCGAGAAATGTCAGAAAAGAGCATAAAAGAAATGACAAGATGGCAGATTTCGTATGCCATAAGCGCATTTTTCCAGATAATTACTTGGCATTATCAAGGATTATCTGTAATTTTGCAGAGAATTATTCATAAGATTATTATAACATCAGTTTTTTAATGGGAAGAAACAAATACTCCGCAGGAGAAATCAAGGAAATCGGCAAATTGCTCCGATTGAAAAACGCTGGTAACAGACTCCAGCAGAAGCAGATTCGCCATGACCTTCGTGTAGATTACGAATTTAACATATCCGACTTCAACGAACCAGGCAAGGCTTTCGGCGAAGAGGAACTTCAGGCAGCCATCAAACGTGGCGCCATCCAGATTCTTGATGATGCTACTATCGAGGCGATGAAAGCCAAACGTGCTCGTGACAAGGCTCGCTACGAGGCGGAAAAACAGAAGGAAGCAGTTGCAAGCGGAGAACAAACCGACTGGAAGGAAGCCATGAAAGAATGGAAGGAATATTATGAAAGGTAAAAAGGTAAAAAAGTAAAAAGGTAAAAAAAAGGCTGAATAACTGAAGGCTGAAGGGCTGAAGGGCTGAAGGGCTGAAGACTGAAGGACTGAAGGACTGAAGGTTATAAAGGACAAATTAAAGAACTATACTGATAATTAAATATTATGGCAAAAGTATTGATTAAGACTTCTGAAGGCGATATCAAGGTACGCCTTTATGATGAGACCCCTCAACATCGCGACAACTTTATCAAGTTGGCTAAAGAGGGATATTTCGACGGCACTCTCTTTCATCGTGTCATCAAGGATTTCATGATTCAGGGCGGTGATCCGGAGAGTAAGAATGCTCCTAAGGGCAAAATGTTGGGAACAGGTGGTCCTGACTACACGATTCCTGCAGAATTTGTTTATCCTCAACTTTTCCATAAACGTGGTGCACTGAGCGCTGCGAGATTGGGAGATGAGGTAAATCCTGAGCGCGAAAGCAGCGGAAGCCAGTTCTATATTGTATGGGGAAAAACCTACAAGATGAATGAACTCAAGCAGATGGAGAAACAGATGGGCATGCAGATGGAGCAAAACATATTCAACCAGCTTGCTAAAGAACACCACGATGAGATCATGAACTTCCGTCGCAACCGCGACCGACAGGGATTGATGGAATTGCAGGATCAGCTGGTGGATGAAACCAAAAAACGCTGCAAGGAGGAAGGTTACCCTAAATTTACCGATGAGCAGGTGAAAACCTACACAGAGATGGGCGGTACTCCTTTCCTTGACAACCAATATACTGTATTCGGCGAAGTAGAAGAAGGTCTCGACGTCGTGGAGAAAATCCAGAATTGCGAGACGCTCAGAGGTGATCGTCCGAAAGAGGATATCAGTATGGAAGTTTCCCTTATCGAGGAATAATCCTAAAGAAATATTGGCAACTGAAAATATTGTCACTTTGTCAGTATCGGCAACTATTCATTCGTATTATATATAATAATGTACGTAACGAAGCAAGTTCGACACGTAAGAAAACAAAATTAATAATAACTAACAAATCAGAAACAATGATGACAAAAACCAACATGATGAAGAGTGTCATGATGCTCTTGGCGATAGCCGGTTCCAACTACAGCTATGCCCAGCAAGCAACTGTGGTAGTAAGCAACACAACTGCTGCACAGCGAATGGAACTCGTAGAAGTAAGCATGGCTGATGTGAAAGCTAAGCTATCAAATGCAACTCCTGGCAAAGGACAGGCTTATGTGGTAAAGAATACCCGCGGACAGCAAATCGGTTCACAGATCACCCACGATGGTAAGTTGCTCATCGATGCCAGTGTGCGCCCTCATAGCGCAGCTACCTTTTATATCAGCATAGAGAAGCCATATCCTCAGAAAGTTTGGGCAACAGGCGCTCTCTATAAGATGAGAAAGGACGACCTGGCTTGGGAGAACGACCGATGCGCCTACCGTGTTTACGGACCAGCATTGCAGCGTTCTGGCGAGCGCTCTTTCGGTACGGATGTCTGGGTAAAGAACACGCCTGATACGGTGGTAAATATCCGATACATCAAGAACCAGAAAGCCTGGGAAAACATGTGCAGAGTGGATGCTAAGAAAAAGGCAATAGAAAAGCAGCTCAAGACGGAGAAAAATCCTGCAAGAATTGCCAAACTCAAAGATCAGATCAAGGCAGTAGAAGCAGAAGGAAAAGAAGTTAATATCCGCAACTCATTCCATCTCGACCAGGGCAACGGACTCGACCCATATCGCGTAGGTGCAACCTTGGGTCTCGGTGCACCAAGTCTTATGATTGGTAACGAACAGATATTACCTTACTGCTATAAGGATTACAAGATCTTAGACAATGGACCTCTCAGATTTACCGTTGAACTGACCTACAATCCTTCTACCGTGGGCGACCAGAAGAACGTAGTAGAACATCGTATCATCTCTCTCGACAAGGGCAGCAACTTCAACAAGATGACAGTCTGGTATGATGGCCTCACCCACCCTACCGACTTTGCTACAGGTTTCCCAATCCATGAGGAAGATACCGAGACTAAAACTTTCGCAAAAGACTACGTAAGTTACGCAGACCCTACCGACAATATGGAAGGTAACCAGTCTCAGGTATATGTAGGTGTACTCTTCCCTTATGGCATTGACAATACCTACTACCAGCTTTTCGATAAGAAGCACGACGGCGCTACCGGTCATGCGTTAGGCATTAAGACTGGCTTGAAGGACGGAGAAAAGTTCAGCTATTACTTCGGAGCTGCATGGAGCAAATATGATGTTCGCAGCTATACAGAATGGCAGATTCGCATCAAGGATTATCTTGAGGCATTGAAAACTCCGCTTAAAGTCGAAATCAAGTAAAAAGAAAACTTTAAAGCGAAAGAGATAAAACATCCCCTTAGCGAAAGCCTGATTCAGGCTATCTCTAAGGGGATTTTTCTGCTATATAAATAATAGCAATATAATCATTACTATATAATATCTCAATAGATGAATGAGAAATTACTTACTCATCTCAAAGCCTACACGTACGCCATCATAGTTCTTGGTGATATTGCCGATAGTGCCAAGTGTAGAATTACCGCTGAGAGCAGTCAATGTCTGAACCAAGGTAAGGAGTTTCTTGGATTCAAAGAGAAGGCTGACACCATTGGTTGTTTGTGTGGCATAGCCGGAAACGCTGAACAGGAGTCCCTTCATTGTGATGGCATGTGTCTTCTCATCAAAAGTATAAGTACCTTTCCATGACTTGCCATCTATTTTTGACTCAAAACTTCCATCCGTATTAAACTTGAAGTAAGTGTTTGAGCCGGAGAAACCTGCTTTCTTGTAATAACCTTCCAACTGCTCCTCTATCTTATTAGCTGCAATTTCGCCGCCAGCTTTGGCAAGCAGATTCTCTGAAGTAAAAGCACAACCTGGCTTACTGTATTTCCAAGTATGAGCGCAAAGACTCTCTTTACTGAAAGAACCAGATCCGATTACATTGTTTAGAATTCCATTGATAATGGTTCCTGCAGTACTGCCTGTGCTGCCAGATGTTCCCCCACCAAGCAATCCACCAAGGATACCGGCTATTGCAGAACCAGCTGAGGTAGAAGTAGCAGAAGTTGCTGTTGTAGGAGTTGTTGTTTCTGTATTTGTTGTTGCAGAAGTACTGGTGGCAGAGGTTGCCGCAGTAGAAGTCTTAGTAGAAGACTTAGTTGAGCTTGTCTTCTTGCTTGTTGTTTTCTTTGTTGTTTTCTTTGTTGTCTTCTTTATAGTTTTCTTAACAGGAGTACTGATCAACTCCGAAAGAGAGCACTCGCTGAGTTCATTTGCCATACTGCCAGTAGTGCAAGCCAGCACCAAAGCAGTCAATAGAATTACTTTTTTCATACCTTTATTATTTTATATATATCAATATTCCTATGGAATTCTTCATTTCCTTCTCTCTATTTATGCATGGAATTATCTCTGGAAGAAAACAATCTCTTTTAGAAGAAGAATTCATTTTCGACTGCAAAGTTCGCAAAAAAAAATGAAATTTCAGAAGGATTTCCCCATTTTCTCATAGTAATATCCCTATAAATACTACGAATCGTATGAATATAACATGAAAATTGGGATACAAAAGGCTTTAAAATTGACGTAAATCAAAAAATAGACTTAAAGTAATGCATTTTAATAGGATTTTCTTTCATCTTTTATCAGAATGCTCTATCTTTGCAACGTATTCAAATCACAATAGGTTTATCAAAACACAATAGGTTATGAATGATTGTCTAATAAAGGTTAACGAAGAGAATCAGAATCAGGCTATCAGCAGATGCCAGAGCATTCTTCGTGATCGCCGCGAGGCTCTTGCCTCTAAGGCTAAAAGCAGAAATTAAAGAGATTATCTTTTAAGAGAGATTCTCGTGTGCAGCTTTGTTTTTCATCCTGAAGGAAAAGACACTCGTATGTGGTAAATTCCATTGATAAGGAAGAAGGTTATGCTGTAAGATTATGATCTTTATCCCCCGCTCGATAGAGAGTCGAGGACATCACGAAAAAAGTCCCGCTGTAAGGAATTTCATCCTAACAGCGGGACTTTTTTGGTTTCTGAAGGCAAGTTTACATTTGCGGCTGCAAAGTTACATATTTTTCTAAAACAGCCAAATATTTTTGCAATGATTTGCCCATCTCTGTCATTATCTCAATTAATTAGCGAGAAATTTGCCAATTTCCTTGATGGTAGCATTGGCAATTATTCCCAAATATTGCTTTGCTTTTCTTCCTCTTCCTCGTCGTCAAAGTTCCAAGTGTCAAATTGCTTGGCTTGCGCATCCTCGCCATTACCACCTGTAGAAGCAGTTCCGACTCCTGCGCCTTCCAGGACAGAAGAGGAAAGGTTGAGCTTGATGGTCTCAGCCATGGGTGCTATATATATTCTTTTCATTTTTTTACTTTTTTATTTGATTATTATCTTCTTACCATTGATGATGTAGATACCTTTCTGGGTAGGACTTGTTACTTTTCTTCCATCCAAGGTGTAATAGGTTTTGCCACTGGTGACCTGTGATGGAGCAGTCATGTCATGGATACCTGTGGTATCGCCAAACCAGTCCAAATAAATGACGGTCTTGGCTGCATTGGCATTGCTTGGATTCTTCAGCTGCAAGTATGCGAAGTTGCGATTGACATTGCCTTTTACCCATTTATAGAAACACTGTTGGGTGCCATCTATCACCTGATCTTCCTTGTCCAAGTGGAAATACTTGGTGGTCAAGATGTAGTTCTGATAGCCATCTTTCTTCGCATCGTCAAATTCAGCCGCTTTGTCACCTGTTCCTACCAAGGCATTACTTGCGGGCTTTTTGGGAGTAGTGTTGACATCCGTGGTGAAGATAGGATGGTTCTCGCCTAAGTTGCCGGAAGTCTTCAAGATGACACCTTCGCCACGAGCGGATTGGTTGTTCGGTAATTCCGTGAAATTCACAAAGGTGGCATCCGACTGATAGTCGGCAGAGACACTGTAGGCAGTGACTGCCGTTCCGTTGAGCCTCTCGTTCAAGTTGTAATCTACAGGGTAGCTCTGGCTATATGTGGCATACTTGATGTAATCTTTGTCGGCACTTCCTATAGTCTTGTTGTCCTTGACGATGGCTATGCGGTATAGTTTGCAGTTCTGTACACAGAAAGTTAAGTCCTTGGCCATATCCCCGAGTCGATAGACAGAAACGTAATTACTATTACTGTTTGTAATTGTTTTGAGGCTATCGACGCCTAATGTGTTCAGATTGAACATCTCATTACTGCCATTGTGTTCTATGTAAACCATTGCCTTGGCAGGAACCGATTGAATGGTGACGTAATGTGTTCCACCATTGAGGTACAGATAGGTGTCACCTTTGGCTTCTGACTTATTTTTACATACTATTTGGAATCTGTCGCTATAGTTTTTCACTAAGTTGAACAGCAAGCCTCTTAGTTCTGGCAGAGTGGTATTGCTTGCACCTGCTTTTATCTCTTGTCCTTGTGCAAAGCTGCTCTTTTGTGCATTGCTACTTCCGTATTCAAGATCATTGCCTTCTTTTTTCTCCCCCCAATAAGTATTTCCCGCCGTTACGCTTTCACCGATTTCCTTGAAAGTGTCGGCTGAGATATTTGTGAAATCCCAGGTATAAACATCTTTTCTTTCACGAGAGTCAGAGGCCTTTTCTGACTTAGGGGTCTCGAAATAGAACTTGATGTCTTTCTCCATTGGCTTCCCGCCATTTCCTACAATGGCGTATGTAGGAATTGTCACCTCATAGCGCATGCCATAGAATAAGTTCTGGCCAGAGTACTCAAACCACAATTTGTTTCCTTCGGCATGAATAGGATTGTCGCTTCTTGCGCTGTAGTATTCTATAGATTTATAGCTTTCGCTACCACCCATAGGGCGACAGAAAATCAAGGCACCATCCAAAAGTTGGATGTCTTCATTGAATTTTATTTTTATCTGCTTGGATGCAGCCGGCTGAACATCTCCCACTAGTATGGTAGATCCTGCTGCAGGGGACGTAGATTCTACTATTGGTGCGTTACCTATCACTTTGGCTGTTGTAAATACAAAGGTGTCATCGTCCAACGTTCCGTCTTTTACATCTTTAAGTTCTGCCTTTTCGTTCAATTTTAAAGTATAGGTATAGTTGGGACGAAGCTGCTGACCTTCTTTGGGCGTAAATACAAGTTTGTTGCCATTTGCGATACCCCTCACAGTTCCTATGTTGTGGGTCTGTTTTCCGTCTGCGCTTTTTCCCACGAGAGTCGCTGTTACACTTTCCTTGATATTTGTATCTTTTCCATTTTCGTCTTTGGCAGACAAGATGATACGTGTGGTGAGAGGAGCCTCGTACTGATTGTATGGGGTGGTCATACTCAGATTTATACCCTTCACGGAACTAATCAAGTCCAATACAATCTGATTGTTCTTCAAGGTAGAGCCTTCTGTAGCATCTTTCAAGCTACCGGCAGTAATCTTGATGGAGTAATGCTTACCTGCTTTTAATTGAACAGGCACGTAAAGTCTCTTGCAATCAGGGCTAATGACGCATTCATCCTTGGTATATGACTTTACTGTCGTACCATCGTATACGGTAACATTGAAGTCGGCTGTTTTCTCAAAATTTTCTTCGAAAGCAAACTCCACTCGGTTGTTGTCGAGTGTGGAAACTGAATCTGGATTAGCTTCAATTTTTGTATTTCCATTGTATGCTCCCAAATACTTCAATCCCTTGGTTGAGAATGTGAAGCGGCAGTTCTTGTTGCCCGTACCCGAAGTCTCCATGATCACATTTGCAGGAATATTCAAGGTATATGTGGTAGCTGACTCCAACTGCTTGTCTTGGGGTAGTGTAAAGTTGAGTTCTTTCACGCCAGTTTCACCTGCGGTAAAAGTGGCAGTTACTTCCATGTCGTTGTTTATGTCGTCAGAGGTCAATGTGGCCTTGATGGTTTTCGCCGTAGAAGTCTTGGTTCCATTGACATCGTAAGCCCACAATGCTTTTTCAGAAGTCACCTTGATGGATTTGAGTGTGTTAGGATCGACTCCTGTTGCGTTGTTCGTAGGTGTTGTCATGGTAAGAACAGGTGCGGCATTAAGTACAGAGATTTGCGAAATCCATGCTCCCCAATTCAATTCTCCCCAATCAGTTGTGTTGGTAGGGTCAACTGTTAGGATGACATCACCATCTTGAGTCACTTTGTATATTTCTATATTATTGTCCTTTCTTTCTTGAGAAACATTCAGGTTGGTCGTCGGAAGAATGTCTACACCCGTATAAGAAATCTTTACCTTCTGTCCTTCATGAAGAGAAGGAATGGTGATGGTGGCTGTTCTTGGAAGTGAAACGCATTTTCTTTTTCTATCTGCACATACGTGAACTGTGAAGCGAAGACCACGAAGTAAGTCCACATCATAACCTGTGGAAACAGTAGGTGAGTTTCGCCATTCATCGGTTCCTCCTTCAGTCTTATATGTCCAAATTTCAGGTACGAATTGGTTTTTTGATTTTTCCCATAGGCTCTCGTCTGTGAAATTCCATGTGTAAGGGTAAGCCTGTACCGTATGATTGTCCAAGCCACCTGTTTTGTAAGTGATTTCAATGGATTTGATGTAGGCCTTTTCTTTTGGATTATTACTAGTAAAGGAGACAGATGTTGCTCCATTCTCCAAAGACCAGGTTTGTGTGCTGACATTACTTGTGGCAGTCTTTGAGCCTAAAGTGCCGCCTGTAGTTGAGCTTTCTGTAAAGTACCCTTTAGTATTGTTTTCAAAAAGGAATACAATTTTTGTAATCTTCGTTTCTTCTGATGAGCTTGAAATCGAGACTTTAGCATCCTTTTTTAGCGCAATCGTTTGTTCATGGTTAGAACCTGCAACGGCATTCCAACTGGCATTGTCATCTTTTGCTGCACTGATTTCCAAAGTAATGCCTCCTTCTTTAATCGATTGGGAAGTTCCTTTGATAACGCTCAGTTTGGTTAGGTTACAATCGCTTGTCGGATATGTGGCACTGAATGTCATCTTATTGTCCGCCCAAGCATTGCTTCCCCAGAATACCATCAGGAGAAGCAACCAAAATTCAATCAATCTTTTCATTTTTAATTACATTTATAATGTTTTTTAGTTTATTTAATCATCTTTTTCTTGTTGCCTATATCTATTGATTGAATGTGATTTATCAAAACAAAGAATGAATCTCTGTATTGCACTCAATCAGATACGGTTTGACAAGTTCATTTTGTTATTTTGCAAAATTACTTTTTCCCATATAGATAAAGGTGCAATATTGAAATTTTATAGTGGACAATAATGAAAGTGTATTCGAATCCGATTCATAAACTACATTTTTTCTTATCTTTTCGTGTTTTTCCACCAATTTCTATTCGAAAATCCACCATACCGATTCTTTTTTGTTGTAGTTTTCCATCACAGAAGAAATAGTTCTATATAATTATTCGAGGGTGTGTCATAAGCCATGATACACCCTTTTTCAATCTGTATTTTCCTACAATAAATGTTAAGACATGCCCTTCTCGATGACACTCCCATTTTCTACAAATACTCTTATAATTTCCCTTCTCTGCCTGGGTATTTTTTTCTCCCTGCCCACGCAAGAATTTTTCCGTGGGCAGGGAAAAATAAAAGTGGGTACAGGGGCGGAAATTATGAAACCTGAATCCTTGAAAATTATAGACGGATGAAGAAGCGCTTTTTAAGTCACTTAATAAAGCGCTTTGTTAGATCTCAATAAACTTAGACCTTAACAAAGCGCTTCGTTAGAGCTTATAAATGCGTTTCTTTTGAGGAAATGCTTTATAAAAAAGGGTGCGTCACAGACTTATGACACACCCTCTTTAAGTTAATGAATAATATTATTTGATGGCAATCTTTGTAGATTTTTTATCCTTTCCGTCAGATACTGTGATGATGTAAATGCCGGAAGGAAGTTGATAGTTTGCAATGGTATGCCACTCACCATCAGCAGTAGTTTTGCCTGAGGCAATGTTTGCTCCTGTGATGCTTATCATTCTGTAATTACATTCCTTGTCTGTACCATTGATGGCGATTTGTACATTATTTGTATTTCTTACATTAAAATGTAGGTCACTATTTGTGGTGTTTGTAATACCAATAATAGCAGTGGCAACAGGTGTTGTAAACTTCAATGTTTCGCCATATGTTGTACCTTTCGAAGTCTTGGCATAAGCGCGATAGTTGTAAGTTGTGTTTGGAACAAGGTCTGTGATTTCTGCCTCCATACTTTGACCGGTAGCCTGTACTATCTGCTTGTCACCTGCAGCACGGCTTGCTATTGCATTTTCTGCCCAATATTCGAAGCCTTGTTCTGTTATGTCGTCAGTTCCTTGCAAAGCAACTCCCTTAACCTTTGCTGACGTGCTTTGAACGCTTACTCTTGCGTAAGTATGTACTGTTGGTTCGAAATAACTGAAGTCGCTTGGGTCAAATCCAATCCATTCACCATAGTACATAGTGCCATCGCTCGCTTTATAGAAAGGACGAACCTTGTAATAAGAAGAGGTACTGAGGTTGTTGATTCTTCCTTCTAACATACCACCATAAACAATACCGCTTCCTGATTTTGATACTACAACGTCAGGGGCATCTGTCTTTCTCCACTCGAAACCTGCGCCTTTTTCTTCGTTCTCAATGTTGGTCTTAGCACAAACAATAGCAGAGTTATTTCCTAAAACCTTTGGATTTTGGGACTGAAGGGTGATTTTTGCAGTAGTGACATCAAGTGTAGCATATTCTGATGCACCACTTGCTTTTACCCAATATCTAAATGAATATTTTGTATTTGGTTTTAGACCAGTAACAACAATATCATCACCTTCACCATCATGGTCACTAAAGAACGCTTTTTCAAGTTTGGAATCACCTAAACTGTATGTTCCTTTTACATGAATACTTGTTGGTCCTGCACTTATTTTGTAAATTGAAGGATGGAAAGATTTTGTTTGGAAATTGAAACTGATGTTTACATTATGATTCTCTCCGTATATAGCATTTCCAGAAACTCCGTAATATCTGTTTGGATAAAGCCCTTTTATTGTGATAGGCTTTCCTGTCCATGAATATTCTTTACCATCAATAGTGAATCTAATAGAAGTTGGATTGGTGTTTTTATTGTTTCTGTAATCAACGACAGCTATGGATTTTATTGTTACCGTTGTTTGTGTGCAACTTGTTTCTACATTACATGTAGGATCAGGTGTCTTGAAACGGAATTGTTTGCTTTCATCTTCATAGCGGACTCCACGATAAATAGCGTATGGTAGGAATGTCAGCATAGTAGCTGGATAAAGGTCTTTGACAACGACAAGTCCCTTTTCGTCTGCTTTTTTGTATTCCTTTAATTCTTTTATATAATATCCCACTTCGCTTGGTGACAAACTCTCATCAGATGAAGCAGTTACATGTGCTGGTAAAGAGTCCGTATGGTATGAAACGTAGTATCTCCCTTCACTATCGTTATACCAATTAGCATAGTCACTACTTCCTGATTGCATAGCTGTGAATTCTGCTTCTTTTGTTGCAATAACGTCATAGTCTGTTCCACTTTCTGCAATAACATCTTTTCTTGAATATCTGTCCCAATCTAGTTTAACTTTATATTCTTTTCCTGGTAGGAGGTTATCTACTGTGTAGTTATTATTACTAGGTTCTATAATTTTATCATTAACAGTTACTGTCTTAATTTTATAACCATCTACGATTTTTCCATTGTCTGGATTATGAGGGTCTGTAGACATAATTTGTCTCCACGGATAATATGGCAAGCTAAATGTAACTTTACCTAACATAGTTTCGTTAACATTAACCCAAAATTTTTCTATATTATATAGGTGTTCGCTGAAAAACTTTTTTGCTAAGTCATAATCTGAGTGATGAACCCAAACATAACTGTTTTTATCAAGATATTGTAGGAAATCATAGTTACTATATGTACCATTTATGTAAATATTTGCTTTGGTATTTTCAAATGCATATCTTGATATTGTTATTATGGTTTTTGGACATTCAATTTGGTTTAGATTACAATTTTCGAAAGCATCAACTCCTATACTAGTAACACCTTTTGGTATGGTATATGAGCCTCCTTTTCCTATAGGATATCTTTCGAGCTTTCCGTGTTTGTCAAATAACACCCCATCGATGGATGAGTATTTTTTATTTTCTTTTGCTACGTTAATAGCTGATAAAGTAAGGCATTTGTCAAAAGTAATAGTAGGTATATCCGTTATTGATGTTGGAATATTAATCTCATTAAGATTGCTATATTCAAATGCACAGATATTAATATTTTTTATGCCTTCTGGTATGCTGAAAGTCCCTGTTCTTCCTATAGGATATGCTTCAAGTGATAACATATCCTTACTATATACAACTCCATCTATTGAAGTGTAATTAGGGTTGTCTTTGTTTACATAGATATTTTTTAATTTATTGCAACCATTTAAACTTAACAGTATGTATTCTTTAAAGATAGATGATCCTAATTCTATAGAAGTTAAATTGCTACAGTTTTTAAATGCATCAACTGTCCAAGCGGTAACAGGATAAACTTTTTTATTGTATGTAATGCTTTCAGGTATAACTAAATCTCCTTTATATCCTCCTGCATCTTCACTTTTATCAACCCATGCTGTTCCGTCTTTCGTCATAATCGTATAATAAATACCATTTATTTTAATGCTTGCTAGGGTATTGAGTGATACAAAGAAAAATATAAATAGTATAGTGCTTCTTATAGGTACATGTAGTTTCATAAACGAATAAAAATTGGCGTGCAACCGTTCGTGACTTGCTTACTACTAGGTTGCCGCCAAGCTACCTCCACTACAACAAGCACAGAACGGCTCACGCCAAATAGGCATGAACCTTCCATCTGCTTGTTCTCGTAGTGTGAATATTGGCGGCATTCAGTAGTTGAGAACAAGAGCTAAAAGCTCAATATTTTAATATCTCAAAAGTCGAAACGGAAATGCACATAGTTAATAAATATGAGGGCATGAAGTCCTCGATGATTCATTCTTGGGAGCGGATTCTCTAAGAATCGTTTCCTTAGGCATTCCTTGTTCTTTATTTCTGTTTCTTAATCCGTTGTATTTTAAAGTTAGACATTTTTGTGAATAAACTCTTAAGGCTATACTAAGCCTATCGGTTGCAAAGTTACTCATAATTTCTTTTGCAAGCAAGTTTTTAAGCTTAAAACTTCTTTAAGTTGGAGAAAAGTGTTATACATTAGTTTAATATGGCTCTGAAATGAGAAGTTATTTGCAAATTATCAAAAAAAGATAATTTGTTTTGGATAATTCACAGAAAAGTCTTATCTTTGTGCCACAAAACAAAAGAAGAAGTAAAGCTATGACTGTAAATATCAACCCGTTTGTTGTGACAGGAAAGATACCTGCTCCTTATTTCTGTGATCGAGTAGAGGAAGCTAAAGTGTTGAGCATGGCATTGCTCAACCAAATGAATGTAGTGATAACATCACCACGAAGGATGGGAAAGACTTCTTTGGTCGATTTTGTTTTTGATAAGGAGGATGTACAGAAGGATTTCTTCACGATTAGTGTAGATATTCTGCATACCACTTGTTTCAAGGAGTTTATTTATGTATTGGGTACTGCTGTTTATGAGAAAGTGGCTTCCAAGAGTGATAAGATGCGTAGGCTCTTTATGATGACTTTGCGTTCTCTTTCTGCTTCCTTTGGATATGATCCGATACAGAATACTCCGACTTTTGATGTGAAGTTGGGTGACATCAATATGCCAGAATATACTATCAAGGAAATTTTCGAATTTATCGAGCATGCAGATAAGCGTTGTTTGGTGGTGATAGATGAGTTCCAGCAAATAACCAAGTATCCGGAGAAGAACATTGAAGCGATACTTCGCTCTTATATCCAAAAACTGAGTAATGCTAATTTTGTTTTCGCAGGCAGTCAGCGTACCATATTAGAAGAAATGTTCCTTTCTTCTCGCCGTCCTTTTTTCCAAAGTGCCAAGTTGATACAGTTGGAAGCTATAGCCTTGCCTATTTATCAAGAGTTTGTTATTAAGCATTTTCAGGAGGGAGAAAAGAAAATCATGCCCGAAGTTATAGAAAAAGTATATACGACATTCCGGGGTGTTACCCTCTATATGCAGCGCATTATGAAAGACGCATACGCCATGACTCCAGTGGGTGTAACTTGTGATATGGCTTTAGTGGATAGTTTGATAGATAGTTTTGTGACGGAAAATGATTACCGCATTCGAGAACTTTTGGCTTATATTTCTGAGCCTCAGAAAGAAGTGCTTTACGCTATACATGAAGAGGGGCAAGCCAAGAGCATAGTCTCTGCAGCTTTTACCAAAAAACATCGTTTGAAGTCGCCAAGTGCCACCCAGTCGGCTGCCCAAAAACTCTTGGAGGACGATATCCTGACGAGAAATGAAAAGGTATATAGCATAGCTGACCCTCTCTTGATTTTATGGTTGGATAAGAAGGTGTAGTTCAAAAAAACATTAAAAAAGAAGTGGTTCTTTTGTATTCTCTTTCTTTTTTCCTATTTTTGCAATTCTTGCATTACAAAATTTGGGAGAGAATATCCCTCAAAGATAAACTTAAAAATAACGAAAGGAATAAATTATATAATGGCAAACGATAATAAAGGTCTTACGCCGATGATGCGGCAGTTTTTTGAGATGAAAGCGAAACATCCCGAGGCGCTGTTGCTTTTCCGATGTGGTGACTTCTATGAAACTTATTGCGAGGATGCTATAGAGGCTTCCAAAGTGCTCGGTATTACCCTGACTCGTCGTAATAATGGCGGTTCGGCAGGTGGTGCTGAGATGGCTGGTTTCCCTCATCATGCACTCGATACTTATCTGCCTAAGTTGATACGTGCCGGCAAGCGTGTTGCCGTGTGCGACCAGCTGGAAGATCCAAAGAAGAAACGCTTGGAAATCAAGGGTAAGAAGGGGCTTAGCCAGATGGATAAGATGGTGAAGCGAGGCATTACGGAACTGGTGACTCCGGGTGTGGCGATGGGCGATAATGTCTTGAACTACAAGGAGAACAATTTCCTTGCTGCTGTCCATTTCGGAAAAGCTTCTTGTGGTGTAAGCTTCCTCGACATCTCTACGGGCGAATTCCTTACAGGGGAAGGTACTCCCGACTATGTGGAGAAGCTGATGGGCAACTTCCAGCCGAAAGAAGTGCTTTATGATCGTGCCATGAAACAGAAATTCGAACAGTGTTTCGGAACTAAATACTGTACATACGAATTAGACGACTGGGTTTTCACCGAACAGACTGCCCGCCAGAAACTCCTTGGTCATTTCAAGACCAAATCCTTGAAAGGTTTTGGTGTAGAACATCTGAAGAACGGTATCATCGCCAGCGGTGCCATCATGCAGTATCTGGAGATTACCCAGCATACCCAAATCAATCATATTACAGCGCTTTCCCGTATTGAGGAGGATAAGTTCGTGCGTATGGACCGCTTTACCATCCGCAGTCTTGAACTGGTGGCTCCGATGCAGGACGATGGTTCGTCGCTTCTGAATGTCATTGATCGCACCGTAACGGCAATGGGAGGTCGTATGCTCCGTCGCTGGCTTGTCTTTCCGCTGAAAGATGTGCGCCCTATCAATGAGCGACTCGACATCGTGGAGTATTTCTTCAAGGAACCGGAGTTCAAGCAGTTGATGGATGATCAACTTCATCGTATCGGTGACCTGGAACGTATCATTTCCAAAGTGGCCGTGGGCAGAGTTTCACCTCGTGAAGTTGTACAACTGCAACATGCTCTGGAGGCTATTCAGCCAATCAAGGTGGCCTGTCAACATGCCAAGAATGAAGCCTTGCAGCGAGTGGGTGAGCAACTCAATCTCTGTGAAACGCTGAAAGAACGGATAGCAAAGGAAATCCAGCCGGATCCTCCGCAGCTTATCAATAAGGGCGATGTTATCGCTGATGGCTACAATGCAGAATTGGACGATCTGCGTTCCATCAGCCGGCATGGTAAGGACTATCTGCTCAAAATACAGGAGCGTGAGATAGAGAAAACAGGTATTTCCAGCCTGAAAGTGGGTTATAATAATGTATTTGGCTATTATTTAGAGGTGCGCAATACCTTCAAGGACAAGGTGCCTGAAGACTGGATTCGCAAGCAGACGCTTGCTCAGGCAGAGCGATATATTACTCAGGAACTGAAGGAATATGAAGAGAAGATTCTCGGTGCTGATGAGAAAATTTTGATTCTCGAAGCCCAACTCTTCAATGAACTGATAGCTTCGATGCAAGAGTATATTCCTCAGATACAAATCAATGCCAACCTCATTGCCCGTATGGACTGTCTTCTTTCCTTCTCGAAGGCATCGGAAGAAAACCACTATGTGCGTCCTGTCATCGACGATTCTGAGGTGCTCGACATCAAGCAGGGACGCCATCCTGTGATAGAAACTCAGTTGCCTTTAGGTGAGCGATATGTGCCAAACGATGTGTTGCTCGATACTGAAAAGCAGCAGATTATGATGATTACGGGTCCTAATATGGCCGGTAAATCTGCGCTTTTAAGGCAGACGGCCTTGATAGTTCTGCTGGCACAGGTAGGCTGTTTTGTACCAGCCGAGAGTGCAAGAGTAGGTCTGGTGGATAAGATATTCACCCGTGTGGGTGCCAGTGATAATATCTCGCTTGGTGAATCTACTTTTATGGTAGAGATGACTGAGGCTGCGAATATCCTGAATAATGTTTCTCCTCGTTCCCTGGTTCTCTTTGATGAGTTAGGACGTGGTACTTCTACTTATGATGGAATCTCAATAGCTTGGGCTATCGTGGAATACTTGCATCAGCACAAGAAGGCGCAAGCACGTACGCTCTTTGCTACCCACTATCACGAACTGAATGAGATGGAAAAGAACTTTCCTCGCATCAAGAATTTCAATGTAAGCGTGAAGGAGGTGGATGGCAAGGTTATCTTCCTGCGTAAGTTGGAACCTGGTGGCAGCGAGCACTCCTTCGGTATTCATGTGGCTGAAATTGCTGGTATGCCTCGCAGCATCGTTAACCGTGCCAATGTTATTCTGAAACAACTGGAGGATGACAATGCGGGGGTGGGTGCTGCCGGCAAACCTAATATGCAGCATCTGGATGAACCGAAGGATGGGATGCAACTCAGTTTCTTCCAGCTTGATGATCCGGTTTTGAGTCAGATACGCGATGAGATATTGGGTTTGGACATCAATAATCTCACACCGGTAGAGGCTTTGAACAAACTCAATGAAATCAAGAAGATTTTGATGGGAAGATAAGAAGTAGATAATGATGGATTGAAAATAAAAACTCTCCCTTGTTCAGGATTGGATTCCTGCAAGGGAGAGTTTCTTATTTTATAGAAAAACAGTTCTAACTGTATGGTTAAAATTGAAAATGGTTCCTATATGCTACTGCATTGACAAAGCAAGTATTACTGCCTCGGCAAAGTAAATACTACTATCCGCAATGACATAACAAGCCCCAGACAAGTCCTATTTCTCTTGTTTCTCTTCCTGAGCCTTTGCTCTCTTAAAACTGGAGGCGATGCTCCAAACTCCCAGAAGAATGAGTGGAATACTCAATATCTGTCCCATATCCATAGGAAGTCCAGCCTCGAATGCCACCTGAATCTCCTTCGTATATTCGATGAAGAAACGGAAGGTGAAGATGAGGGTGATACAGAGACCGAAATATAGGCCAGTACCCACACTCTTAGGACCTTTCTTCTTATAGATGAAGAAAATGAGTAAGAAGATGATGAGGTAAGCGATGGCTTCATAGAGCTGTCCTGGATGGCGAGGGTATTGATCTTCACGAACAAAGATGAATGCCCAAGGCACATCAGTCACCTTGCCGATAATCTCTGAATTCATCAGATTACCCAGACGGATAAACATGGCTGCAATACCGGAGACAATACCCATATTGTCGAGCACAACCCAGCCCTTTACCTTCATGTTGCGGCAGTAGAGCCAGATGGCAACAAACATTCCGAATACACCACCATGACTGGCCAGTCCTTCATATCCTGTAAGTTTCCAACTGCCATCCGGCATGTGGTGCATAGGTATCAGCATCTCGATGAAGTGATCCCATTGCGTAAGGAAATACTCAGGCTGGTAGAAGAGGCAATGACCGAGACGTGCACCTACCAGAATACCGAAGAAGATATAAAGGAAGAGAGGGTCAAACTTGTCATCGCCCAATTTCTGCTGCTTGTAGAGTCGCTGCATGAGCAGATAACCCAATAGTAAACCGATAAGCCAGCAAGTGGAGTAATATCGGATGGTCAAAGGACCCAGATGCGCAAGAATAGGATCTGGATCCCAAACGATATAATTAAGCAGGTTTATCATAATTAAACATTAAAACGGAAGTGCATGATGTCGCCATCCTGAACGACATATTCCTTACCCTCGATACCGAGTTTACCTGCCTCGCGGACAGCAGCCTCAGAACCATACTGGATATAATCGTCGTACTTGATGACCTCAGCACGGATAAATCCTTTTTCAAAGTCGGTATGGATGACGCCAGCACACTGAGGAGCCTTCCAGCCCTTGTGGTAAGTCCATGCCTTTACCTCCATCTCACCAGCAGTGATGAATGTCTCAAGGTTCAGGAGAGCGTATGCCTTCTTGATGAGGCGGTTAACACCACTTTCCTCCAATCCGAGTTCTTCGAGGAACATCTGCTTGTCTTCGTAGGTTTCGAGAGATGCAATGTCTTCCTCTGTCTTCGCAGCGATAACCATGCACTCAGCACCTTCTTCCTTAGCGATTTCCTCTACCTTCTTGCTGTATTCATTTCCGCTCTTGGCCGAAGCTTCATCTACGTTGGCTACGTAGAGTACTGGTTTCGTAGTGAGGAGGAAGAGATCGTGAGCCACCTTCTGCTCTTCTTTGCTTTCGAAAGTAACGCCACGTGCGTTCTTGCCTTGCTCCAACTCTGCTTTGTAAGCCTCCAGAACGGTAACCATCACTTTAGCGTCCTTGTTGCCTGCAGCAGCTGTCTTCTGCTGCTTGGCGAGCTGGGATTCGATAGTCTCCAAGTCCTTGAGCTGCAACTCTGTATCGATAACGCTCTTGTCCTCCAATGGGTCAACTTTAGCGCCACCCTCACGTACGATATTGTCATCGTCGAAGCAACGGATTACGTGGATGATTGCATCGCACTCACGAATATTTCCCAAGAATTTATTACCAAGACCTTCGCCCTTGCTGGCACCCTTAACAAGACCTGCGATATCTACGATTTCGCAAGTAGCTGGGACGATGCGTCCTGGGTGAACAATCTCTGCCAACTTGTTGAGTCGCTCATCTGGTACGGTGATGACGCCCAAGTTTGGTTCGATAGTACAGAAAGGGAAGTTAGCTGCCTGTGCTTTTGCACTAGACAGACAGTTGAACAATGTAGATTTTCCCACGTTAGGAAGACCTACAATACCACATTTTAATGCCATTTTATTTTTAAACGTTTAAATATTTGGGTGCAAAGGTACGTTAAATCGAATAAAATACAAAATAATTCGTGGTAAATAAACTAAAAAAGGCATTCACGATGCTGGTGAATGCCTTTCTGATGATTACTTTGAGCAGTTTTTATTATTTTACGACCACTTTTTTACCGTTGATGATATAAACTCCCTGTTTAGGAGTTGAAACACAATGTCCCTGAAGGTTGAAGACTACGTTCTTGGCTTTGACGTCGCCGGCAATCTGGCTGATGCCATCGGTATCGGTGCGCACAGCTGTAGCTGATACTTCCTTAGTTACTGAATTGAAGGTGAAGGTAACGTCATAGATTCCGGCTTCAGTGATGGTGAGGATAGCATTTCCTCTTCCTGAAGGGTCAGCACCATAGCTTTCTGTCCAGTCATGGTTGGAGCATACCTTATATTCGTAAGTTTGAGCGTTGAGGTTTATACCCTTCTTTTCCAGGATATAGATATTGTTTTCTTGCTTTGTCATCTCGTTAGCTGTGGACTGCTCGTCCCACGCTGTCTCAAATAATCCTTCGCTTCCGGCAACAGACCATATCTTTTCAATTATGGCATCTGCTTTTCTGGTTGCATCGCAGGAAACTTCGTGGGTCTTCGAATTGAAGGTGAAGGTGAGGTCGTAGATTCCGTCTTTTGTGATAAAAACGGAGGCATTACCTTCAGAATCTTTCTCGTCACCATAGTTTTCTGCCCATCCATGGTTTGCACAGATCTTATATTTATAAGTACCTATAGCGAGGGTTAGATCGGTCTTGGTCAGAATATATGTGACGTTATCATCCTGTTTAATCATGTCGTTTTCTGTTGCTTTCGGATCCCATTCTATTCCGAGAATTGTGCCAAATCCAGCTACAGTCCATGTCTTTTCGCCGATAACTGCATCGCCAGTCTTTGTGGTTTTGACATTGATTTCAAAATTGTTTGCGTTAAACTGGATAGTCACGCTATAAGTACCAGTCTCTTTTACTGTAAAGACATAATTTGCTGCTGGGTACGATTCGGCCCAAGAATGATTCTTCAGGACTTTTAATTCGTTTTTCACATTCTGCTCAAGAATGCAACCGGTTTTTGTGAGTTCCCAGATGCCGTCCCCTTTATCGGTCAGGTCATTGCTGGTATCCGTTTCATTCCAATTAGAACCGAAGAGTGTACTGGAACCTGCTGCAGTCCAGACATCTTGTGCCTGCAGGGTTAGGGTTGCGATACAAAGCATGATAAGGGTAAAGATTGTTCTTCTCATAATTGATGTAATTTAAATGTTAATAATTAAAATTGTATGCTTAATACGCATTTCTGTTTAAACGCGTTTTTATGATTTATAATTAGGTTTTTGGCATTACCAGGTGCAAATATACGAATTATTTCAATATGTTCCAAGGTTTTTAGAGAAAAGTTGCTTGATGAAATGGATAAAAAAGCAGGAGGGTGTGTCTAAAGTATAGAGACACACCCTCCCGGATAATAATATTCTTTAGATTTCCCCTTTCCACAGACCATGAAGGTTGCAGTATTCGCGAGCCACAACATCCTTGGCTTCTGCGTTGGTCAGGAAGATAGCTTCAGGCTTTTCGCCTGGCTTCAACTCGTGACGAAGCACATCTGTAGGGGTGAGCAACTCTATCCACTGGATGTAATGCTCTGGAAGCATCGGATGTTCTACGCTTCCTACCGTTACACGATATCCGCCCTCGATAGGTTCTATCACAGGCACATGTTTCTCCTTGGCACCATCACTGGTATTTTCCTTCATGAGCTTCATCGGCTCGCCGCAGCAACTGAGCACGGCTCCTGGGTTTACTACTTCTACCACGTTGCCGCAAATCTGGCAGCGGTAGATTTCTCTAATCTTAGTCATAATGATTCCTCCTTAATATTAATTGATGACCAAATTGAATGATAAAAAGCTAACCGGGACAGGATGATAGGATTCTGTCCGGTCTGGATATTCAGGTTTATTCCTCAACAGGACTAAACTCGTCTTTTCCTACTCCGCAAAGTGGGCAAACCCAATCATCTGGAATATCTTCAAATGCTGTACCTGGAGCGATACCGCCCTCTGGGTCACCTACTTCTGGGTCATAAACCCAGCCACAAACATCACATACATATTTTTTCATAATGCTTTTGTTTTTGATGTTAATACTGTTAGTTAATTCACTCACTGTCAGTAGAATATATTCTAACTGGTAGATGACACAAAGATACGTTTTATTTCAATAACTTCCAAGTTTTTTAAGGCAAATGATGTTAAAAACATGAGTTTGATAGCATATTTACTCAATTTGCCTTATTCTTCCTTGCTGTCAGCTACGATTTGTGGACCGCGTACCTTATCTTTCAGCGACAGACCCTTTCTGATTTCTATATTCACGCCATCACTCAAGCCTGTAGTTACCTGGGTGCGTTCATAGGTCTTATCCTTATTGCTACCTTTTATAATATATACGAAGGTGGAGTCGCCGCTGAACTCGATGGCACTTTCCGGTATGGTGAGTACATGGGTTGCCTTGGAGAGAACGATTTCGGCATTGGCACTATAGCCGGAACGAATCTTTCCACCCTTCACAGAACGGACGGCTGCCTTCACCTCAAACTGGTTGGCTCCATTGTTTTCAACAGCCTTTGGAGAGATGTATTCCAAATCTGCATCAAACTTGAGATCCTGCAGGGCACCAATGGTGATCTTCATCGGCATTCCCACTACGAGATTGCCCACCTCGGTTTCGTCGATGTTGCCACGGAAGATGAGGTCGTTCATGTTTGCCACGCTGGCGATGGTGGTTCCATCATTAAAGGTGTTGGCAAGAATCACGGAGTTACCTACTTTGACAGGAATATCGAGGATAATTCCCGAAATGGTAGAACGGATGAGGGTGGAAGAGGCGCTGGCATTGCTCTTGGAAACACCATCACGAACCACTTCGAGCGCATCAAGGGCGGCAACCTTCTCCTCCTTTGCCTGTTGCAACGACTGTTTCACTTTGTCAAACTCATCGGCGCTGACCAGCTGCTTCTTGTAGAGCTGTTCCTCACGACCATAGTTTACCTGTGCCTGCTTCAGGTTTATTTCGGCAAGGCGCACACGAGCCTGCGCCGAACTGAGCTGTCCCATATCCGGAATCACCTTTACCTTGGCGATTACCTC
>ERZ869979.97-NODE-97-length-22548-cov-10.140225_pt1 | contig 22548 bp, 21 predicted proteins | sample MGYA00521269_ERZ869979 | MGnify/ENA primary metagenome ERZ869979 (study PRJEB32232, sample SAMN07284974) | human gut metagenome | biome: human-associated habitat; material: feces | host: Homo sapiens | place: Tanzania | collected 2014-04-05 ... | reverse complement strand
TGAGGTCTATCAAGATAACGGTCATATTCATCCTCGAAAGGATTCAGCTCCTCGACTTCCACAATCGTAGCCCCTGTACTTCTCAATATCAACATGCACTGCTCATAATAAGCATACAGGAACGGATTGAGAATCACAAAATAGGATGGATAATGGAATGGCATCACCACTTTGGTACTGCTATTGAGAAGATTCCTTCTCGCCAGTTCCTTCAGTCCACTCACATGGTCTCTGTCGAAATGAGAGATAAACAATAGGTCAACAGACTGCTTCCTGTTAAAAGCCTTGTTGATTTCTCGCTCTAACAATATGGTACCATTACGAGTGCCACAATCGTAAACCACGTTGTAGCACTCGGTTGCATCACAGAGTTCTTCCGTAAAGAAGCCTCCATGACCTACAGGGTGTATCGTTCTGATTACTCTCATTTTGCCATTCATTCAATCCTCACTCTTCCCGATATACTTCCAAAACACCATCAGTTTCTCCGGTGTCTCTGTCAATGCCATGCTCTTCGTCACCACGAAATAAATAAAACGTGACTTATATACCGTCCAGTAAATAACGTATGCAAGACACATCTTTCCGATGAGCGTGATACAAAGGAAGATAATATGTATTTTATCCAAGTATGCTTGAATGGCTTGATTTATACATGGCGATGACACGACCACGTTAAAGATTTTGTAGTCCAGTTCCTTTCCATGTACCTCAAAAGGCATGGTGGTTATCACAAAGCTATCACGCAAGTTTTCCCATCCATTTGCCAACAGGTCCAAGGGCGTGAAAATCTGCGCAATAGCATACAGATAAACCATGATGTTCAAGAATATCGGTATCTGAAGATAGAAACTGTTCAGCTTTCCGAGCATCAACACAAAGGTGAAGGTAGAGAATATGCCAAGAGTCAAACTAACCATCAGCATAGGTGCAAACATGTGGCTTACCTCTGCCATAGAAGCGCAATATATCAGAAATGTCCCTATAATGATGACAGCGACAAATAAGAATACCGAACCGATTTTAAAGTCAAATGAATGATAGTCTTGACGAAACCTCTTCGCCACCGTCACATTGTTCAATGTCAGATATATCAAGAACAAGAGGCAGCTGGTGACAAAATCGACAACGCATCTTACCCAGAACAGAGCATGTGTATTCAGAAATGCACATGCATCTTGGAAAGTGAACAAACTGTTTAGAAACAGCATCCCATAATAGATGAACCATACCACCCATATCACCATCCACCATTGGTAGAATTTCTCTACTGTCTCCTTGATGACGGCAAACCTGTCATCCATAGTAAACTCCTCTTCATTCCGCAGATGACATTCCTTTTGCAGGTAGTTTCTTAGCAACCCTTCCTTTTGTTTCAATTTTCGCAAGATTGAATCTCTGTGTTGCCAGATAAACAAAAACGAGATTGCGACGAAAGCTGCTTGCAGGAAATATAACCAAGAGATACAGCCATTGATGGAAAAGCCAAAGAACTGTTTGACTGTCCTAATAAAGAAAGAAGCGACTGTACCCAATAAAGTTACTATCGGACATACGACAGTGGCTATGACGGTTATCTTATCTTCCTTCGTCAAGCCTTTCCATGAAAAATCTTTAGTATCCAACATAAGTTTGTGGTATTATCTTAGTTCATAAATTGGTTTTCATCCATATCTTCAAGTTCAACAATATTTGTTTGGAGTTCGAAAGAATTGATACCCTCTTTCTCCACACATCTGAATAGCTTGTTCACGTTCTTCACCTTTCCACAATACATCTTGCTCGGGGTATTGGTGTAGCCGGCAAACTTCTCCACGAAAATCAGTGGATGCCCATCCTTCTTGTCCTTTTGAGTGATTATCACATTGTCTGCCAAGGCACGTAGAGGAGGAAGCATCTTTCCCGAGATGTCGCACAAGATATAAAGGATGATATCATGCTCACGGCACAACTCCGCCAATGCTGCCAAGAACAAGCCATCGTTCAATCTTGGGAAGCAGAAGTCTAATATCTGCAAATCGTCTATCACTATTCTTCTGATATGCTTTTTCTGGTCGCCATCGTATGTCACTTCTATCTGTCTTTCCAGATAATACAGAAATTCTTCTGGCGTGATGTTTCCCATACAGATATTCATAAAGTGGATATAGTGATAACAGCTGCGGCAAGCCTTGTCTCTGTCTCCGCATAGCGGACGGGCAGGACAAGCCAAGCGTCTTCTTGTTACCATTTCCTCCTTGTTCATCATGATAATCAAGGTGTGGTCTTCCGCACAGGCAGAGCCAAAGATGCCACCGAAAGTCAAGAAACGCTTATAAGTATTAGCCTTTCCTATAACTGCCGTCACAAAGCCGGCATTGCCGTACATGTACTCGTTCTCGATAAACTCCGTTTCGTTCTTTGATTTATGCAGCAAGTTACGGAGTGGATTGATAGGAATAAACACCCTGTTGAGCAAGTCGATTGACATCTGTTCCATGTAGTTCTTCGGATAAATGGCATAGAACGGCTTGTTTTCCTCCGAGGCAATGTCTGCCTCATAGTCCTCATAAGTCGTTGTAGGAGTATCAATATAATACTTCTGAAGCTTCATGTATTGCTGGTAAGTTTCCGTCAAGGCATCCGCATGAGTATAAACCAGCGCACGTTGCAGGTATCTTCGCTCATAAAGGTACAGTTCTTTGCGTGGATATACCTCAATTCCATAATCTCGTTTCTTGTATTGGTGCAATCCTGGTGCAAAGTCCTGACTGTCGCTCTTGGTGATTTGCAAATACTTCAAAACAAACTTATGATCTACTTTTTGTGACAGTTCAATCATCATGTTCACACGATTTTCTGGAATCTCTGCAGTAGAATCCACAACCAAGATTACGATTTTAGCATCATGCAACAGATTCAGCAAACTGTTTATTTTAGTTACTGCCAAATCCTTGTATGCAGACAAGTCCACAGCAATCAGTTCTTTTGGATTAGCAATACTTGTAGTCAACTGGCCATAAGTGAGGTTTCCTATCATTTCAAAAGGCAAGAAATGCAACCCCGTATATTTATAGAATAAAGCGTCTTGTTGCTTATTATGATACTTCTGGCTATACTCATTGATAGAATCAAACCGCCTTAAATACACTTGATTGTACTTGTTGTCGTCCGCAGTCAAATTAGCCTTTACATGTAGCGAGTTTGTTCGTCTGTTATAATAGATGATGCCATCTCCTATCATTGCATCAGTTTTGTTGGCAATGGCAGAATAAGGAATGTTGGCATTCCTGGAAATACCTTGGCACAATATCTGAGAACTATCAAACAATATATCCGTAAAGATATTCGAGCTGAGGTTAACAGAGGTATCTTTCGACGCCTTCTTCCTCAATATCTCTTGCAGGGAGGAAGAAATGAAGAAGTCCAAGAACAAGTCATCCAACTTATGCGCTTGGTAATAGGTGGAATACATGATAGGCTCATTGTTCCAATCCTCACCGAATACCGGATACTGCGATTTGATATTCTCGATAGACTGGGCAATACCATAGAGCATCTGCATGGCAAGCATACACTTGTCATTTTCATCCTCGTTTCCCCGGATAACGATAACCAGAGGTGTTCTCTCTATAGCCTGTTCTTTTATGTATAGAGGATTGAGAACATTTGCGTCAATTCCCCCATACAGCACTTTGTCAAACCCACGTATGCCCGTTGGTAACTTGGGCAAACATTTTGGCTGTTGTTCATTCGTTTTTTCTTCCATTGTTGGTTGTTTTTAAAGGTTTAAAGGGCTACTAGGCCCCATCCCCGAAAAGTTGTTCTTTATAAAGAGAGGAGAGGGAATCATTCCCCATATTATTATATTGTCGGCATATTCAGTACACCAAAGGGCGGTTACATCCTCTCTCTTCGGGCAAGAGAGAGGCTTGGCGAGAGATGTAGAATCCTCCTTGGAAGGAGGAACTAGGTGGTTCGAAGAATTTCGCTGCCATCACTCCCATACGCCCCATCTTTCGCATCAAAGATAACGCTAGGTTCATATACCTCTACCTTATGCCATGCCCCTTTAGGCACTTGGCAGGCATAAACTTCTTCCATTGGATTAAGATGAATTCGGGGATGGAAATGTATCTCCACTTCTGTACTAGGCATCGAGCATTCTCTGGCATTTATTCTCAGCATTGGTAAGAAAAACAAATTTCTGACGCAAACGAGGGGTAACCTTTGCCTTGGCAAAAGCATACTAATTTATACCAAGATTTTCCTCAGATACATTTCATAAAAAGGAAGTAAAACTTATCATGCCTTTCCCTTTTCCTCCCTATACTTCACCAAAGCCTCACTTAATATATGTAAAGCTCTTTGAAGATCTTTCTTTTTCAACACATAGGCCAGGCGAACCTGATCTTTTCCTAAATCAGGATTAGAATAGAAACCGGCAGCTGGCGCCATCATCACCGTTTCACCAGTACACCCCTTTGGAGTCTCAGCATCCTTATAAACGAAATCAGTAAGACACCATGAGCAAAAATCCTCGGCATTCTCTACCGGGAGTTTGGCTACAGTATAGAAAGCTCCCATTGGCACTGGCGTATAACAGCCAGGAATGCGATTGACACCATCAATAAGACATTTACGACGCTCAACATACTCATCATACACATCACGAGAATATTGTTCAGTTCCTTCGATGGATGCTTCTGCAACCAATTGTCCTATCAAAGGAGGACTTAGTCTAGCCTGACAGAACTTCATCACCGTCTTGCGAACACTCTCATTCTTGGTAATCAATGCACCTATACGGATGCCACATTCCGAATATCGCTTAGATACAGAATCTATCAATACCACATTCTGCTCAATACCTTCAAGATGCATTGCAGATATATAAGGTGAACCCGTATAAATGAATTCACGATACACCTCATCAGAGAAGAGATAGAGATTATACTTCTTTACCAGATCTCTAATCTGATTCATCTCCCTCTGGGTATAGAGATAACCCGTAGGATTGTTTGGATTGCATATCAGTATAGCTTTAGTATGCTCGTTGATGAGTTCCTCAAACTTCTCTACCTTTGGAAGGCAAAATCCCACCTCTATGGTGGTTGCCACTGTGCGAATCACGGCACCAGCCGAAACGGCGAAACTCATATAGTTAGCATAAGCTGGCTCTGGAACGATAATTTCATCACCAGGATTCAGACAACTCATAAAAGCAAAAAGCACTGCCTCCGAACCGCCTGAAGTAATGATGATTTCATCTGCGGTGAGCTTAATCTGATAACGCTCATAATAACCTACAAGCGCCTGTCGTAAGGAACCATATCCCTGTGACGGACTATACTCCAAGGTAGTTCTATCTATATTTTTCAGGATATCAAGCGCCTTCTGAGGAGTCGGCAAATCTGGTTGTCCGATATTCAGACGATAGATCTTTACGCCTTTATCCTCGGCTTTATAAGCTAAAGGTGCCAATTTTCTGATAGGCGACTCAGGCATTTCGATACCACGCTGTGATATCTGTAACTTTGAATTTGTTACCATGTATATTTATATAAGTAAGGAAAAGGAAATAATAGTATCAAGAACCGACATTCCGAAATACCGATTCCTGATACGATTTCTATTATTTACTTCACGCATTCCTTGAAACATTCGATTACATACTCCAAATCCTCATCCGTCATCTTGGTGTTCAGAGGCAGAGTAATCTCATTCTCAAACATGTGGAAAGCATTTGGGAAATCCTTGATGTCGAATCCCAACTTTTTGTAGGCAGTCATCATTGGCAGCGGCTTATAATGCACATTACAAGCCACGCCACGCTCAGCCATCATCTCAATCACCTTGTTTGCCTCCTCACGGGTCTTACCCAGGAGGCGAACGATATAGAGATGACCAGAAGAAGTATGCTCCTTGTTATAGTGAGGCAATACAGCAACATTCATGTCCTTGAAAGCCTCATTATAGTGTTCAATCATCTGACGACGACGCTCCAACATGCCCTTATATCGGTTCATCTGAACCAGACCGATGGCAGCCACCACGTCAGTCATATTGCACTTATACCAGGTACCGATGATGTCATACTCCCAAGCACCCAGTTTAGTCTTAGCCAAAGCATCCTTGTTCTGACCATGCAAGCTCAGCAACTGAGCCTTGCGATACAGGTTCTCATTCCAGGTTTCACCCTCAATCTCAGGCACACCGCTAAAGGTATTCTCAGGATTCTTATCCAAATTCTTCACTACTTTTTCATTACCGAAAGGAAGATTCCAAGACAAGGCACCGCCCTCAGCAGTGGTGAAGTTCTTGACAGCATGGAAACTGAATGAAGAGAAGTCTGCGATACTTCCCACCATCTTTCCCTTGCGGGAAGCACCGAAGGCATGGGCTGCATCACAGCAAACAGCGATACGGCCAATCATCTTCTGAAGATCAGTCTTAGGAGTAAACATCTCCTTCTTGCTTTCCACGATAGCGAAGATGCGGTCATAGTCGCAAGGGATACCACCGAGATCAACAGGAATCACCGCCTTGGTTTTAGGAGTGATAGCCTTCTCCAATGCCTCATAATCCATTTCAAGACAATCCTTCTGTACATCTACGAAGACGATGGTAGCCCCCACGTGCTCTACTACAGATGCACTTGCCGTATAGGTATAGGCAGGAACAATTACCTCATCCCCTTCACCTACGCCAAGCAATCTCAGCGCCATCTCAGCACAAGCTGTCTGCGAGTTCAGGCATACAGCCTTTTCCACACCAACAAACTCAGCCACTTCCTTTTCCAATTTCTTAGTACGTGGACCAGTTGTAATCCAACCAGACAAAATAGCATCACGTACTTCACTAGCCTCAGCCTCCGTCATATCAGGTGGAGAGAAAGGCACATTTCTTCTTTTCAAATCTGTACTCATATTATTTCAAATATAAATTCATTAACTAATTCATCAAAGGCTTGGTTTCAATAAATGACTCCAAATCTGTGTTAATAAAGATTGCCACTGGCTTTCCTTGAAAACCATATCATGCTTCCATCGGTTCTTCCACCAACGCTTAATGCGGAAAGCAACCTCTACCATCAAATTATCATGAGATTCATTTTCTACTTCCGGCGAAAGAATATCATTCATACTTCTTTGCACAACAGCCTGCTCTACAGGGATGTCAGGAAAGAGATATTTGTCAAATCCAAGATATTTTACACAAATAGCATTTAACACAGCCATATACTTCATCATTCCTACTTGCTCCAACTTTTTAAGCAACCAATCCCAATCTACTGGATTAGCTTTCACGAAGAAAGCCCAATCAAGAACGATGCGTAGATTGATGTCAACAGATGCAAAATGCTCCGCACTATGTCTAAGCAGATAAAGAGAATTGAAGCGGACTGAGGGAAAGACTACATTGGAAATATCGGAATCCATTGTATCAGTCAGCTCTTGAAGTAATATATGTTCAATAGCTGCCGTAGAACGATGGGCATGCACATTCAAGAAGCTATAATGATTCTCAACCATAGAATTCTCGAAAGTAAACACAGAATGCTTATGATGGGAATTATCTATTCTGATTCCAAAATGTTTCCGAATCATATCATCAGCATACGCCTGTTTCCCAAAAAGATAGATATCAATATCACCAACTGGTCGGTGATGAGATAGAGGCCAAAAGAGCGACAATCCGTATCCTTTCAGCAAAAGCATCTTGATATCATATTTCTGATAAAAAGATGTCAGATGAACTATCGAGGATTTATTGTTCTCATAAAGCCTTTCCATAGCAACCACTCTTCCCAGCCAAGACATCAAGATAGCCTTGGACGGCTGAAGATTCTCTGGAACATTCTCCAATGCGTCAAAGACAAGCCCCCCAACTCCTTGTTTAAAGGACTTATCCATTACTTCTTTCCAGTCTATCGCATCAGGAAACTTTATTGTTTTTCCCGATACTAGCAGCTGAATCAGATTTAAGAGTGCAAAATCATTTTTCCCCACTACATACCTCTTTTATAACATCCACATATTTCTGAGTTCCAACTTCACGAGTCAAGTTATCCATCACAAACTGGCGTCCGTTAGCTCCGTATTTCTTGCAGAGTTCACGGTTCTCATAAAGTTTGATGATAGATTGCTTGAATGCCTCCTTATCACCAGCCTTTGTAAAGATACCACACTCGTTGCCTGCCAGAATATCCTTCAATTCATTCTCATCAAAGTTGGCAAGCACAGGACGGGAAGCCGACATGATACTCCAAGTCTTTGAAGGAACAGAATTAGCGCCAACGCCAGGTTTAGAGATAACAAGACCAGCATCACCCAAGGAGAACACATAGCTTATATCCTCGTATGGCTGGAATGGAATCATCGTTACATTGGTGAGATTATCACGCTTTACGATTTCTTCCACCTGTTCCTTATAAGCACCCTCACCCACAAGCACCAATCCGATATCAGGATGCGTTGTCTTCAATTCCTTCATCACTTCAAGCAGCATATCCATATTCTGAGTAAGACCGATATTTCCGCTATACTCGATATAAAACTTAGAGCGATCAAGCTGATACTTATCAAAAAGCTTGTTCTCATCACGAGGAATATCAACTACGGCATTCTGATCCACCCAATTATAGACAACTACAATCTTATCCTCAGGTACCCCTTTAGCCATAATATTCTTCTTGAAATCTTCAGAGATAACAATGATTTTATCAGCATGTTTATAGGTGATTTTCTCTACTACACGCCCTATTTTCCAAATGAAGCTACCTTTCTTTGCTAACCCAGTTCCAACTAAAGAATCAGGAAATATATCTTGTGCATTATAAACTGTAGGCTTGTTTCTAAACCACTTTATCAAAGGCATTTTCAAACCTTGAATCGGTGGAGTACTATCTATAAATGCAACATCATATTCCTTCGACATGCAAAAATGCAACAAGCGAAATTCGCCTAAGAAATAACGCAAAGCTCTTAACACAGGGTTCTTACCCTCTCCATAGAGATGAAATCTATGGATACGCAAAAGCCCGTTTTCCAATCGTTCCTCCCTTTCCCATTGTGCTCCAGCTGGTACACTTCTGGTAGGAGTTGGTGTATATAAATCTACTTCTAATCCATTTTCAACACACGCATGTACGATATTGTCTGTAATATATAGACTGGCAGCCGTCTCAGGCAAATAATATGAACAAGGAAATATTACTTTCATTTTATACAGTTTTAAATTCAACCTTATCAGTTATTTCTTCTGCAAATTTGACAGCTTTCTCTGGAGTATCCTCTGTAACAATCACGTGCCCGGAACGACTAAGGCTTGAAGTTACTTCAGGAATCATATCACCTTCCTTATGATAGATTTCCCAAAGATATACACGAGAATCGTTGAGTATCTCTGTATTTGTTATACTTACCAGTTTTCCTGGCTTTGGGCAGAAATATCGAATACAGACTCCTTTCGGCTCTTCCTTTACACTCAGATCAGGCTTTACGCCAAGAGCAACATTGATAGCAGCTGCCACCATATCAATACCAGTACTGAGATGCGTTAACTCTGTTGAAATAAAATCGCCCCCTAATCGGGCTCCAATTTCCATTAAGTAAGCTTTTCCATCCATTAATTTTGCTTCAGCATGGCAAGCACAATTATTCACCCCCAAAGCTTTCACACCAGCAACAGCTGCCGCTTTCAGGGTTTCTACATCCTCGTTTGAATAACAAGAAGGCTGATTATGACCTAATTCTACAAAATGAGGAGCACCAGTTGTTTTTTTATCTGTAACAGTAAGTACATTCACTTCACCATTCCAAACAATAATCTCTACAGAAAACTCTGGACCTTCAATAAACTGCTCTATCAAAACAGACTTATCACGACTTTCGTTAAGAGCAACATTGTATGCCTTAACAAAATCATCCTTATCCATATTACGAGTTACCTTAGCAATACCTCTAGAGCCAGAATTACGAGAAGGTTTCAGTATACCATCAGAGGCGAAATCATTCTGCAAATGGTACCAAGCATCCTCTGCATTTGCAGTCAAGATACTTATAGGTGATGGTGCATTTCCTTTTTCAAATGCATCTCGCATCAAATGCTTATTAGTTGCCCTGATAGCTTGCTCGTGCGTGATACCCGATAGTCCCAATTCATCATTAAGCCTACCCATTACATTCATACTAACCTCAGAGCAAGGATGGATTACACCATCTATCTGTTCTTCACGAGCTACTTTCAATACATCCTCTTCAGAAGTAATATTTACCACAACTGCTTTATCGGCATATTTTAATCCAACAGCATTAGGATCACCATCAGCCGCTATCACATATACCCCCATCTCTTTGGCCTTCTTTATTACTGGCACCTGTAGAATACCAGCAGCCAATACCAATAATCTCTTTTGCATCATATTAATGATTTACATTTTCTCTAAACAGAACTGTCTTAATGGTCTTAAACATAATCTTTATATCCATCCAAAAAGACAAATGTTCTGCATAATAATTGTCATTTTTCATTTTCTCCGCTCCATCAATACTGTTACGGAAATAAGCCTGATTATAACCAGTTATACCTGGTTTTATAGTCAAAACCGCAGGGAATTTTTCCTCATACACATGAAGAAAGTCCGGCGTATCAGGACGAGGTCCTATAAAACTCATTGTTCCATTAAGTACATTTAGAAATTGGGGAATCTCATCAATGCTAGTCTTACGCATAAAACGACCAACCTTTGTCACACGAGGATCGTCATCACCATTATAGGTGTCTCCATTCTCTAATCGTATATCAGGGGCATTTACTTTCATTGAACGAAACTTATACATTCTAAAGAAAGACCCACCCCTTCCTATTCTTTTAGCTTTATAAAATATAGGTCCTTTATCGGAGATATAAATCATAGGGGCAAATATACATAGAAAAATAAGTACAAAAGGCAAAGCCAATATACCAATTAAAATATCAATTAGTCTTTTTCCTAAAGCTTTATACATATGAAATCTAAATCTTATTAGTTACGAAATAATTAACTTATCATCCAGCATTTTTTTATAAAATTGAATTTGACAAAACTTATTTTATTTATCAAGATATACAAAATCCGGTTTGTTGCATTTACCCATTACCCATTGATAAAGTTGATAAGTCTTTTTGGCTACATTTTCTGAAGAAAATCTATTAATAATACTTTGCCGAGAGAGCTTTCCTAATAAATGTCTTTCGTCGTCAGAAAGAGACATGCTCTCAATCAGTACTTTTACCAAATTCTCAACACTCAAATCTATCCACCAACCACATTTATCTTCAACAAGACAACTCCATGGAGCATTTTTTGTAGTAATTACAGGACATTCACACATCATTGCCTCTGCTACAACATTACCAAAGTTCTCATTAAGCGTAGGGAGAATAAAAAGATTAGAATTTTGATACTTAAGCATTTTCGCTTTTCCCGTAATAGGGCCAATAAACTTTACAGACTCTTGGATAGATAATTTTTTAATCTTTTCATTTAGAGTAAATACATAATTTTCAGGATCGCTATTACCAGCAATATGAAGTTCCCAGTTTGAGCGTAAATGAATTGGTAATTTACTCCACGCATCTAATAGAAATTCTATTCCTTTTATAGGATTTATTCGAGACAAAAACAATAGTACCTTTTTATCACCATGCCTATGTATGATTTCCTTCGGGAAAGCCTCAAGTTCTATGCCATTAGGAATTATTGCTACAGGAGTCTTTATTCCAAATTTTCTAACCCCTTCCAACTCTTGTTCAGACGTAGCAATAATACACGAAGCTTTTGAAACGACTTCTTTTGCATATATCTTCCAAACAAGAGTTTTCTTTATTTTCTTTAACTTGTTATAATTCATTCTCGCAGTTTCCATATCACCTCGCGGATTTATTACATAAGGAATATTATGTTTTCTTGCAAAAGAAGCGGCATAATGCTCTTCAGGCATCCAAACTCCATGAATATGTATAATATCAGGATAATCTTCACATTTCTTTAAATACTTAAACAAAGGAACAGCAAATGAATGTTCCAAAGAAGACTTAGGATCTGGGAGATTAATCATTTTAACTCCCTCATCAATGAGTTTTCCTTCCCACGGTTTACTAGATTCAGATACTACAAAACTCATTTGACAACCAAGTCTTTGCGTACCTATACACTGTATGGGAATACTATACGTTGGACCTCCATATTTAGGGTCAAGCGTTCCATATAATAAAAAATGACGTATTTTCATATGTTACTTAATCCAATTAATTTGTTTTTTAATTACTTTATTTATCCCTGCTATCATTAAATTTGGTTCATCAAACTTCTTAGAAGTTATAGCACCTGCACCTATTATAGAATCATCCATAACTGATGTTCCCTTCAAAATCATTGAATTCATACAAATCCAAACATGATTACCTATAATTATTGATGATTCATGCTTACAATTATTTGAGTGTGATAAATCCAACAATTCATGCCCATCACCATCAAGAATAGAAATATTCCATGAAAGCAGACAATTATCTCCAAAAACAATTTTGTTACCAGCGTTGATTATACAATTTGTATTAGAAGAAAAATTATTTCCAAAATACATAGTAGCTCTACTACCACATATTAATTTTGCGCCACGCGCAAATGAGGCCTTCCCTGTAAAATACAAATCACCAGAAATACTTAAATAATTTGCCCCCCCATACCAAAGCTACCAGTAAATCCGTACTTTATACTTAAAGGTCGTGGCGAGCCAGCAATAATTATATGTCCTGATAAAGAATCTAATTCTGTATTGTAATGGACAAGCATAGGGAATTTGATAGCCTGTTTAATCGAAAGCAATTTAAAATTTACATAAATTGATTTCGGAACACTAAACAACACTGCTAATAATAAACCAAGTCTCATATTTCAAATTCAAAAAGTATTTTTGATTTCTAGACCATTAAGAAAACAATTTTCTTCAGAGTAGTTTTGCTTGTATAAATTATCACCTAATTTCATACCTTTATAATAAGACATATTCTTAGTTCTTATACCCAAAACATACATTTTTAACTCAAAGAGATAATATATAAAAGACCAGAGATGGGTTTTACCTCTACAATTCTCATGATATTCCAAAGAACGATTTCTTCCCATTAAAATTTCTCTCCAAGAATCCACGTTTCCTGTTTTATCATGATGATGAAGAATATAATTAGAATCACTTTGATACCAAAGGATATCAAATCCTGCCCATAAAGTCTTTTTTGCAAAAGTAGATTCTTCGCAATACATAAAATAATGCTCAGGGAAGCCTCCTACATCAATAAATCTTTGGCAATCAACAAGTAAAGCAGAACCATGAGCTTCGCTAACCTTTTCTATATTTCCGGACAAGCGTTCAATTCGAGGAAGTATGTTAATACATCTCAACAGCTTATTATAATTATAATCATTGCTATGCTTTAGCAAGCCTTTCTTAGTCACATCAAAAATAGTAGGAGAAACAATAGCACACCTATCAAACTTCATAATTACATTTATCAAATTTGATAAACAGTCATTTCCAATAAGTTCCGTATCACTGTTTAGGAGAAAAGCATACTTTATACCCATTTTTAAGCAATGCATAACACCTAAATTATTACCTCCTGCAAATCCCAGATTCTTACCAGTTTGAAGATAAGACAATCTATTGCCATATTTCAGCTTTAGTTGATTAAAACTATCATCAGTTGATGCATTATCTATCAACAATATCTGAAATCCTATTTCCTGCTGCCTTAAACAACTATCAATACAAACACAAGATTTTTCGTAAGTATTATAATTTAAAATATTAATTGATACTATAAAATCCATAATTAAATACGTTTTGTTTCTTCTTTTCTAAAGAATATATACCACCAAATATATGTTCCATATATCTGCGTTTGAAAGAATGGTCCCAATTGAATCGTTGAAAACGTAGACAAACAGAACAATGCTACTAAAGTTGCATATCTTGGATCAAGGGTTAATTGAAATTTTCTTTTAGCTAAACCATTTATGTAGCCACACCAAAAACAAACAAAGATAGTTCCAACCCACGAAAAATCAGAAATTAATGAACCTAAGACAGTATTCCATCCTCCAGAAAACGATTCTCCATTTAGAGCAAAGATTCTTTTTAGTTGGATAGACACTAATTTATAGTCTAACCCCAAATAGTCAGGCAACCTTCTTGAAATGATGTTAAGTTCATAACACCCAAAAAGATAAGGTCCATCATATTCTCTTAGAGTGAGATCTAGAAATGGTATTTGATGAGAAAAATATGAGGCAATATTAAAATATAAAAACTCAAAACTTCCCCAAGCAGAAGCCTCATTAATGGCATCCATAGAAATATTTCTTGCAGATAACAATACATTTATTTCATTATCAGTAAATCGTGTAGAAGAAATAGTTATCATCAAAAATCCCAAAATTAACACACATACTCCTAATGCAAACAATAGCAAATATTTTTTTAATAAATTATTTCTTCCATCATGATTCTTTACGATATTTTTACTATACCCGTACAAACACAAAATACCTATAATACCAAATAGTATTGACTCACGTCCAGCATTAAGCATACAAGGAACGGTATATCCTATAATAAAAAGTACTCCTAAAAAGTTAAATTTACCTTTGAGTTTTATACTTCGAGCATTTAAATATAACCCTAAAACTATTAAAATTGGCACAAATAAAGAGCCAAGACTGCCAAATAAAGAAATATTCGAATCCCCTTTTGCAGAAGCTAACCCATTAAGTCGCAGATAATCAAAGGAAAACAAAAGCATTCCTGAAACACCAAGTATACAATACTTTTTTATTGAAATCTGAGATAATGTTCCATCAAATATAGTAATTGCCACCTTTTTGCTTTTGCTTAATCCCCAATAAAAAGAAAGAAAACACGAGCAAAGGAACAACCAAACATATGGAGAACAACCATTTTTATAAGCAATACCAGATGTAAAGAAAACACCTATAATTAAAACCCAAAAAACAGATAGCCAGTAATTTGCATTACAAAATACTTTATAGTTGGATTTCTTTGCAATTATAGCAAAGCAAACTAAGTATAATAACAAAAATAAACTCATAAAGAAATTTTAAGCATGATACTTGGGGTTAAATCCAAATTTATTCTTTTTAAGATCATTAAGTGCATCTTTATATAAATTATAAGCATAAGAATATGATGATTTTTTACTGAAAAAGGAATATATCAAATTCTTATATTGAGCTAATCTTATATTAAGACTAAACAATAAAAATTGAATATGCGTTCCATAAAGTCTAATAACATCACCACTATTACGAGTACCATAATAACCTCTCCAATTAACATAAGAAGTACCTATGCTTTTCTTTGTTTTGTGATTAATAAATGTACTATTCACATTAATAATTGTGCTTTCTTTTCTTATACGAAGAGAATACTCGGAATCATCATACCAGATAAAATACTCAGCTTTCGGATAACCAATCTTCTCTATTAATGACTTATGAAATAAAAGCCCACAGAATGAAGATAAATCATACTCAAACATAGTATTTTGATACTTTTGTATATCAACAGGCATAATTTGAAACGTAAGTCCACTTTTTAAGAACTTTCTATGGGTAACATCTATAGCGCCATCAGTTTTAACACTTCCCGAAAAAGCCTTACAATCAGAATAAATCTCAGTGGCATTTCTAATTGCCTCCAAATAATTTGATTCCAACATAGCATCATCGTCAATCAATAGAATCCAATCGGTATCAAGCTTCTTATATACGTATTCTATACCGTCTTTAAAGCCTTTAGCTCCTCCTCCATTTTCTGATTCAAAAATGATATGATACTTGTGAGTATATTCTTTTAAGAATTCTGAAGTTCCATCAGTGCATTTGTTATCTATAACAACAACATTATCAAACTTAATAGTTTGATTTTCTACACATTGCAAGCACTCTTTCAACAACTCTAATCGGTTGTATGTAACTATAATAACTGTTGCTTTCATATTAACGTAAATTTAGCTCCATTTTTAATGCCATTTCTTTCAATTTTAAACAACGCTTTTGAATTTTGTCACGAAGGCTCTTGCCTGCAGCAATAGATTCATAAGTCTTTTCTACCATCTCCTTTATTTCTGAATCTGAAGGAAGCACATAATATTCATGAACAAATTCATATTCCAAAAGTTCCTGTAAACTCTTTGTCTTATGCGAATTAGAAGACATAAAAATACAAGGAGTTCCACCCTGCGAGGCAAGTATCGCTGGATGATATCTACCAGATACATAAGCATCGGCATTGGCTAAAATTTTTGCGGCAGCCAATATTGGAGTATCAATAGAAATCAAACCAGTATTGGTTTTTCGAGAAACTTCTCTTAGGAAACTATCACCCTCGCACACTTCCACTAAGAAGACAGACTGCCCCAATCTATTTTTTAAACTATTTACAAGATGAGAATAAATATCTATAGCTTTATTAATATCATTTGTGGCCTTTCCTATTGAAGAAGAACCTGAAACGCATATATATGGTTTAGTAAAATCAAAATCTTTAAATGATTTGTTGTCAGCTCCAGACATACCCATTACATAACGTCCATTAGAAATGGTAAAATCATCATTTATATAATCATACCAGGTAAAAAGTGCATCAGGATAAAACTTAATATTTGCATTTGGAAAGTTCTCATGTGCAAACTTCTCTGAATATGCTTCTCTAACACCAACAATATTTGCATTTTCAAATATTGGCTTAACAAGCGATACTACTTCCTGATTTCTTTCGGTAAACGGATCATCAGAAAGCATTCCATTCATGTAAAAGACCTTTTTCCCTAATTTCATAGCCCAATGCATCAGCATTGCTTCATTGATACTTTCACGCCATGCAGGTACTCTAAAAATAAATGATCCTTCTCCATTTACAACCAAAGCATCAAAATCATACTGTCTAAGATCAAATTCTTTAAGATGTTGATTAGCAGGAAGACACTTAATAAAATTATCAATACAAGCATCCAAATCATATTCCAGATAATCAAAATTGCTAAAAATATACTGACGTCCTTTTCTTATCATTCTAAATAGCATATAAAAGGCTGGCTTAAAATATCTCCACGAAGAAAGCTTACCAACCCATTTATACAACCAAGAAGGAAGATACTTATAATAAAACAGTTCACCAGTATCATTATTAGTAAAACGACCTGTAACTGTACCTACAATTTTATTGTTTTTCTCAATGATTTGTGCTAAAGCTGTACTTGTTGCACGACAACCAAAATTACCTCTATTTCGGTTATCTCCTACATAAACTATATTCATTATTTTAAAATTTTATTGTTAAAACTGATTCAATAATAGGAGCCATATCAAAATATTTATATTGTCCTAGTCTTCCACCGAATATAACTCCTTCTTCCTTCTCTGCCAACATACGATATGCTTCGGCTAAAGTATTATTACATTTATCGTTTACCGGATAATATGGTTCCATACCATCCTTCCACTCTGTAGAAAACTCTTTAGAGATAACAGTCTTTGGACAATTGTAAATCTCTTGACCAAACATCTCAAAATGTTTGTGTTCAATGATACGAGTAAAAGGAATTTCACGCTCTGTAAAATTTACTACAGCATTACCTTGATAATTAGGTTTATCAATTATTTCTGTCTCAAAACGTACTGTACGATAGTTCAGCTTACCAAACTGATAATTAAAGAACTCATCTATTTTACCTGTAAACACTATCTTGTCTGCAACATTTTCCCAATAAGAACGATTTTCAAAGAAATCAACATTAGTCTTTACCTCAACACCTTCAAGTAAACCATCTATCAATTTATTATATCCTCCAATAGGAATACCTTGATATTTATCATTGAAGTAATTGTTGTCAAAAACAAAACGAACAGGAAGACGTTTGATAATGAAAGCAGGAAGATCCTCACACTTTCTACCCCACTGTTTCTCAGTGTATCCCTTAATTAATTGCTCATAGATATCTTTTCCTATTAAAACCTGAGCTTGCTCCTCAAGATTACGAGGTTCTATCACACCATCTGCCTGCATTCGCGCAACCGCCTCCGCCTTTTGCTCATCAATCTTAGTCTGAGCTTCTTCAGGAGTAACAACACCCCACATCTGATAAAATGTATTCATATTAAAAGGCAGATTATAGAGTTTGCCTTTGTAATTAGCTACAGGTGAATTGGTATAACGATTAAACTCAACGATTGAGTTCACAAAATCCCATACCTTCTTATTAGATGTATGGAAAATATGTGCGCCATACTTATGCACATTAATACCTTCAATTTTATCACAATAAATATTGCCTCCAAGATGAGAACGTTTTTCTATTACAAGAACTTTCTTCCCCGCTTTTTTTGCCCTATAAGCAAAAGTTGCTCCATACAGACCAGAGCCTACAATTAGATAATCTATTTTTTCCATTTTATTATTTTTTTTATTTTTGGAACAAAAAACTTTTTTTCATCAACATTTAAGCTAAATTTAACAAATAATGTTATATATATTATTGAAAACAAAATACCTGCCAGAAGAAAATCGCACCAAGTACTAATATTATAATATATAGTAGTAATAAATGTCAAACAGCCAATTATAATTGGTATTATTGACATTTTTAAGATTTCCTTCCAAAATCGAAGAATATTAATTTGCTGCTTTAATGAATAATAAATATTCATCACAATAATCTGACCTACTATAAGAGCTCCAGACACAGCAATTGCACAACCAATTCCTCCCCATTTTTTAGAAAGATATATCTGAAAAAATAAGCTTATAAAAGCAATAATAATATAAAGTATTGATCGAAATTCCATTTGGTTTCTTGCTTGAAGTATAGTAATACCTAAATTCTGTATTAATGGAATCGTTAATGGGACAAAAAACAAGATAGAAATCAGATACGCATCATAATATTCTGAACCAGCCCACAAAACGATAAACTGTCGTCCAAAACACAAAAAAGCAGTCAATATATATGCTAAAATAGCAAATTGAACTCGTCCTGTCTTTATAAATAAATTAGAAATTTCAACCTCATTATTATTAGTTACTACCATACTTGTAACCTTTGGGAGAAATAAAGATGAAATTGCATTAGAAAATTGCATATACATGTTTAACAATTGAATAGCTACAGCATAAATAGCAACGGCAGTTGTACCAACAACGGCTCCTAATACAAACTGACCAGTTCCCCAATAGATTCTATCCATTAATATAAAAAGAAAAATCCAAAAAGAATACACAGAAACCTCCTTTAAAAAAGACCAGTTAAACTTCCAAAATATCATCTTTATCGAAAGTTTGTATTTGCAATATACATAATTTAATATAAGCGTTAATACATTAAAAATAGTCTGTAAAATAACCATAGCTAAAGCTTTATAGCCCATACTTAATAAGACTATCATAACACATGTATTTAATATGATTCTTAAGATATTTATAAATCTCGGAAAAACAAAATGCTCATAAGCATTAATAATTGCTCCATAAATACTCATTGGGAAAGTAAATGCAACATTAAAAACCATCAAAAGTATCATAATTCTAGCTTTGGATAGTTCGTCTATAGACATCGAGTTTTGAAATAAAACATCAACATTGTTATATAGTACCAATCCAATCAGAAATGAAATCACTCCAATTACTGAATAAAGAACAAAAAACATTCCAAACATTTCATATTGTTCTTTTACTTTATTTTCGGCACGGTATTTGGCCGTGTATCTTATAATTGCATTTCCGAATCCTAAATCCAAAATTGTTAAATAAGAAATTACGGATGCAACTATAGAATACAAGCCATATTCACTTTGCCCCATCATACGTAGCATATAAGGTGTATATAACAGACCTACCATTGTATTCAGTACAATAATCGCATAGTTAAGTATAGCCCCAATTTTTAATTGCGAACTAGAATGATTATTTTCTAGCATTTCGATATTTATTTTATATTAAATTATTCAACAGTAACAAGAAAAAACTTTTGTCCAGGTAGCACAATTCACGATGGTTTTGACATCATTCTCATTCACCATCTTACGGATGGTATACATATCGACAATATCAAGGAAAGTTACTTTTAAACCTTCCACCTGATTGACATCGGTAAAGATATAATGATCTGTTATATTCATGCAAACTATACGCATCTCGTTTCCAAGCTGACCATTAGCTCCTGTTACTAAAATATTCATTATTTAAAATTCTAAATTCTTTTTTAATGTAACATTATCTTTATCAAGTATTGAAAGCAGATACTTACCATAGTCGTTCTTCAGTATTGGCTGAGCATTCTCTCTCAATTGTTCTGCTGTGATCCAACCCTGGCGGTATGCAATTCCTTCCAGACAAGCTACCTTCAAGCCCTGGCGCTTCTCCAAAACTTCGATAAAGGTAGAAGCCTCAGAAAGGGAATCATGGGTTCCGGTATCAAGCCAGGCGAATCCTCTTGCCATGGTCTGTACCTTCAGTTCCTTATCCTTCAAGAACTCCTGATTGACGGTTGTGATTTCCAACTCACCACGAGCGGAAGGTTTGATATGCTTGGCAACTTCTACTACCTTGTTAGGATAGAAGTACAAGCCTACCACAGCATAGTTGCTCTTTGGATGCTGAGGCTTCTCTTCAATGCTGAGGCAATTGCCTTGCTCATCAAACTCAGCAACACCATAGCGCTCTGGATCGCTTACACGATAACCAAAGACGGTTGCCTTGTTGTTCTGCTCTGCATCTACTACTGCCTGATGCAGCATCTGGTTCAATCCTGCACCATAGAAGATATTGTCCCCCAATACGAGGCAAGCAGCCTCATCTCCAAACTACATAAACCATATATCTATCTGAAGAAGCCATTGTATCATTAAGACTACGTGCGCCATCCTTTTCATTATCACATTTAGGATTATCTATACTTGCATCTATTATTTCAGCTTCCGCTATATCCACAAGTTTTTTATTTCCACTAGCAAATAAAACTTCTATATGAGGATAAAAATTGCGATAATCCTGTTGTTGACGTCTATCTTCTAGAGGCTGACTTGTTTTGCCGATTTTAAAAGACTTTGCTTTCTTCGATATTTGGTATAGACGATACCTGCTTATACCCAAAAAACTATCAAAAGAAATACCACCTTCCGAATTTCCAATGACTTTTTCAATCCAATCCCATGCTTTTTGAGGAAGACGCCCCCAATAATTAGATAGATTAACTTCCATTACAAAATATGGCACATCACCCAAAGCATCTTTTAATGACTTTGCCAAAACTGAAGCCTTTTGGGTGTTGGCTACCAGTAAATAAGACGAATTGATATAATGAGACCAATTTTTAACTAATGGGTTTGTAGTGATTCCTTCATGAAATTTAGTCATATCTGAAACAGAATCTCTGTCATACGATAAAATAAATATACTATTCTTCATTGTTTATCTTCTCATTTTCCAACAGTTTTGGGCTTGTATATGGAACATTTATTACTTGCGCGACATCAGTAGGAAGCAATCCGTCTTTGTCGCCAAGAATCTCTATAGCTTGTTTACGAATTTGAAAACTCTCTGAGCGAAGGTAATCTGGATTTTTCAACTAAAAGAAAATGTACACACCAAAAGCAAGTAATAGGACGAGCCCTAAAACAATTGCTATTAATATCAAGCACCACTCTTTTATCTGCAAATATGCTCCACCCACCAAAACAACCACCAGTAGTAAAAGTACTCGCCAAAGCTTATCAGGTACTCCTTTTACTTCTATAGTTCCGATAGAATTTTGAATTCTATTCAATAAGGGTATTAATGTACTCATTTTTTACATAAACTTTATATTTCCATAGCACTCCTTACAAGCCTCGATCTCTTTTGGCAGTACAAAGAGTTTCTTTACTCTTTCAAAACCAGCTTCGGCCAATCTATGATGTAACGCATCATCTGTTATTAACCTATCAATAGCTTGAGCATAAGCTTTAGAATCCCCATTGGCAACTTCCAAACATGTCTCATTGTTAATCGACACCCAGTTTACGCCACTTCCTTCTATTGTAAAGGTAACAGCTGGAAGCTTGCAATACATACCTTGAGCTAACGACAAACCGAATGCTTCATTCTTCGTTATGCTAGGAAAAGCTAACACCCTAGAGGCATAAAGATAACAACGCAAGTCTTCGTCAGATACCTTGCCTATAAACTTTACCCTATCAGATTGGCAAGAAGCCTTCAATTCTTCTGTCAATGGTCCTTTGCCAGCAATCACAAATACGCAATCCGACTTAACGTACTTTTCTGCTTCTATCAGATATGGCAGTCCTTTGTATTGAATATGTCTACCTACAAAGAATATAATTGGCTTATTACCATACTGATTATGAATTTCGACTATGTGAGCTGCATCACCATCCTTTTGAACAAACAAATCTTCCTCAATAGCACTCTGTACAATATCCACCTTATCTTTGAATGGCTGAAGTGG
>ERZ869979.95-NODE-95-length-22713-cov-5.993594_pt1 | contig 22713 bp, 23 predicted proteins | sample MGYA00521269_ERZ869979 | MGnify/ENA primary metagenome ERZ869979 (study PRJEB32232, sample SAMN07284974) | human gut metagenome | biome: human-associated habitat; material: feces | host: Homo sapiens | place: Tanzania | collected 2014-04-05 ... | reverse complement strand
CTGAGAAGTATTATTGGAGTTCGGCGATGACCACCGGTCGCACCTTCTCAGTGGGACTTTCGGTTGACATCGACCGCATCGTGAATCTGTTCTAGAAACCGCCATCTGGCAGTTTCCAGACCCAAAATAGGTTAAAAAAGCCATAGTGAAGGATGCTTTTCTTCAATTTATGCCGTACTTTCGGTATAAAATCGTAATTTTGCAGTGATTTAAAACCTATTCATTCAAAATTATGATACGAAGAATCATTCTAACTATGGCTTTTTTGGCTAGCCTTTCATTATCAGCCAAGGATGTGAACATGGGCAGTTGGCAGATCGTTCCATTGCCTCAGCAAGTCAAGGAGATGAGCAGCGCTCCTTTCCGCATCACAGCCAAAACTACAATCTATTATGCTGCTGGAGATGAGAAGCAGAAGAAGGACGCCGAGTTCCTGGCATCTCATATCAAGGAGGTAACCGGTATCGAGGTAAAGACTACCGACAAGCAGGCGAAGGGTCAGATCCGTCTGGCGCTGAATGCTGGCGATACCCAGTCTGAGGCTTATTCTCTTGTGGTCAACAAGAATGGCATCACCATTTCTGCTACCTCTCATGTTGGTATCTTCTATGGCATCCAGAGTGTGATGAAGGCATTGCCTATCACCCGGAATGTGAAGAGCGTTTCTCTTCCTGCTGCCGAGGTTACCGACGCTCCCCGCTTTGCCTACCGTGCGTTTATGATTGATGTAGGCCGCCATTATTTCAGCGTTCCTTACCTCAAGAAGCTGATTGATGTCTTTGCGATGCACAACATCAATTATTTCCACTGGCATCTTACCGAGGATCAGGGCTGGCGTCTTGAAATCAAGAAGTATCCGATGCTTACCCAGATCGGTTCCAAGCGCAAGGAGACTATCCTTCCAACCAACAAGAACGAGTTTGATGGCGTTCCTGTATCGGGTTATTATACCCAGGAGGAAGCTCGCGAAATCGTGAAGTATGCTGCCGACAGATACATCACCGTGATTCCGGAGGTGGATATGCCGGGTCACATGCTGGCTGCCCTGGCATCTTATCCTGAGTTGGGCTGTACCGGTGGTCCTTACGAGGTAGCTACCCGTTTTGGTGTTTTCGAGGATGTGTTGTGTGCCGGCAAGGCTCAGACTCTCCAGTTTGCCAAGGATGTGATGGATGAGATTATGGACATTTTCCCATCAGAGTATATTCATATTGGTGGCGATGAGTGCCCAAAGAACCGTTGGAAGGTTTGCGAGAACTGTCAGAAGAAGATTGCAGAACTCGGCATCCAGGAGCTTCCTAAGCACAGCAAGGAAGAGCAGCTCCAGACCTGGTTTATGGGTGAGATAGAGAAGCAGATCAGAAACCGTGGCAGAAAGATGATGGGTTGGGATGAGATTCTGGAAGGAACTCCATCCAAGGACATCACCGTTTGCGGTTGGACCAGTGTGAATGCCAGCATCCGTTCAGCCCGTGAAGGTCATCCAACCATCGTGGCTCCTATTTCGAATTTCTATTTCAGCAATCCTCGCATCAACAAGATAGAGGGTATTCCAAGCATCCAGCGGGTATATGATCTCGATCCTTGCTCTGATAAGTTGACTCCTGCCGAGCTGCAGAACATCATCGGTGCCGAGGGTTGTATCTGGACCGAGTGGGTAAAGGATGCCGAGAAGATGGAGTGGGAGTTGTTGCCAAGACTTGCCGCCCTTTCTGAGGTTCAGTGGACCGCCAAGGACAAGCGCAATCTGGAGAACTTCTTCCCAAGAATGCTCCACATGCAGGATCTCTACCGTCTCTACGGCTTGAATTACAAGGCTGATATCGAGGATGCCGTGAAGAAGCATCTGGAAGAGAAGAAGTAATATTTAACGATAGCTCCGCCCTAACTATATAAAAATAGGTAGTTAGGGCGGTGTTATCGCTTATAGCTCCGCTCTAACTATGTTAAAAAAGGTAGTTAGGGCGGAGTTCTTGTATTTTGTGATTTGCCCATTTCGCAAGCTATGCCCCAGATACCCCCCCCCCTCAGTGTCAGGAAATCACCCATTCCAGAGTATTCACCTCGTCTTTGACAGAGAAGTTCAAGCCCACCTTTACAATTTCCTTATTCTTCAAGGCAAAGGCTTGGGCATAATGCTTGTCATTGATTTGGTCTAATGCCTCTTGCGCACTCTTATTGAATTTCAGTTCCATCACATAGATGGTGTCGGCAGTCTCCATCGTGATGTCGATTCTCCCTTTAGCCGTGTGCTGCTCCACAATAATATTGTAGTCAGTAAGCAAGGCAAAGATGATATAAAACATCTGCTGGTAATGTCCCTCATAATCCGTATTGGCACAATAAGGCACCGTCGTCAAGAAGTCTGCCAAGAGTTGTAACGCCCCTTCCATATCCTTGTCTTCCAGATAGGTGGAAATATCAGCTATCACAACCCTACCCGTATCTATTCCCGACCCAAGGTAGCCCGGCAACAAACTGTCGAACAGTCCCACCTCAATCTCCTTGTTAGGAAAGTCGAGCGTATAAACATCTATCTTCTTTTCGTAGTCCTTGATGGTGAGATAGCCACTCTGATACAGCAGAGGAGTGAGCGAAGTCATTCTTTCCGTTGCAGCGTCAAAGGAGGAAGCCTTAGCCCTCACCCGCCCCAACTGCGATGGCAACACATGAAACTCCCTCATTTTTTCAATCAGATAAGTAGGTGTACCGGATCCAAACCAATAAGCCTTCAGCTTGCCATCAGCAAAGCAATTGAGCAAGCTGTAAGGATTGAAGACATCAGGCGATGGCCAAGTGAAGTGATAACCATCATAATGGTCTTTGAGCTCCTGGATAGTCTCCTCCCTGCTCAGTTCCAGATGCCCGGCAAGAGCGTCGATGTCATCGCTCATCTGGGTCAACAGTTCCTCCTTGGTGATGCCACAGATGCCGGCATAAGGCTCGTCCATGCTCACATTCTTGATGTTGTTCAGCTCGCTGAAGATGCTGAGCTGCGAAAACTTCGTGATGCCCGTCATAAAGACAAATCGAAGCATAGACTCGTTTCCCTTCAGAGGACTATAGAAGTTGCGCATTGTGTTACGGAGCTCATCGAGTTTTTCTTTTTCATGCGCCACATCCAGCAGCGGAGCGTCATATTCATCAATGAGCACCACCACCTGCTTGCCTGTCTTCTGATAAACGGCATTTATCAAATCGTCAAGTCGAATATTAACATCTATTTTATTGCTCATGCAATCGAACCTTGCCTCTTGTTTTTCAATAATATCCAACAAATAACGATTCAGCTGCTCCTTCTCCATATGCTTACCCTTGCTCAGGTCGAAGTGCAGAACAGGATAAGTATTCCACTCCTTCTCCAGCTTCTCGATGGCAAGCCCCTTGAACAGTTCCTTCTTCCCCTCGAAATAACTTTGGAAGGTAGAAACCAGCAGCGACTTGCCGAAACGGCGTGGGCGACTCAAGAAGAAATACGTTCCATCCGTATGAGTCATACGATAGACATATTCCGTCTTATCTATATAGAACTTATCCTCCTTGCGGATCCGTTCAAATGTCTGAATTCCTATAGGATATAATTTTCTTGCCATTGCGTCATCGAATTAATTCATTTGCAAAGCTACAACAAAAAAATGATACCACCAAACTTTTATGAGGGAAAAGTTCTATTCTTTTCGTGGTGAAGGCTTGCGGACAATAGGTATTCACCTTATATTTTGGATAATGCGAACGCTTCTTCTCCTCCATCTCTTCCATTTCTAACACTTCATTATATATTAAGGAAACGGTTGCTGCAAACCAACTCTCATTTCTCTCATAGAATGTGGAAGCCTACCCCCTTTAATGTCCATTTTCAAAACAGAAACTGTCCCTATGAGATAGGGGAGGAAGATAGATGAAAACGTTGAAAAATCGCCCTAATCCCGAAAGAATCCAATTATCGCCAACGTACTCTATAAAAGCAAGATATTGGAGAGTTGGGGACGTGGAATAGGTACAATGGTCGATGAATGCAAACGTGTAGGCTTGCCTGCTCCAGAATTCAATACTGATGGTAATTTTGTGTGGGTCGTGTTTAAGTATAATAGGAGCAGTGTGGTAACCACCCAACAAGCTACCCAACAAGTTACCCAACAAGCTACAAAATTTGTTCTGGAGCTGATTTCTGTTGTAAATACCAATGAATATTCAGTAAAAGAAATCATGTCTCTCTTAAAATTGAAGGATAGGGTTAATTTCTTGAAAACTTACCTTGCTCCTGCTTTGGAAGAAGGGTTAATATCAATGAAATACCCTAAAAATCCAAAACATCCGGGACAAAAATATATGCTTACAGAAAAAGGTAAGGCATTATTGAAATAGAAAGATGACAAAGGCAGTGGTGATTTGTTCCACTGCCTTTGTCATCTTTCTATTTCTGTATCAAGTGCTTCAAATTCTCGTCAGCCGCAATACGCTCCAGTTCATCCTTGACAATCTGTTTGACTTCCTCCTTGATAAGATGCAGGAGAAGTTGAATGATAAGATGCGACGGGATGATGAATAGGATAGGATGAGGCGAGAAAAAAGCGTGAAATCATGTTTTCTACAGTTACTTTATATTTTTTCGTCAGTTTACTTTGTATTTTTGTGGCAAATGGCATTTTTATGTCTGTTTTCAAAACTGATACTGTCCCCATGAGATAGGGATATCATCCTTTAAAATCAGTTAAAAACTGGGTGCTCCTTTATAAAATGTGTGGGAAAGTTGCAGGATTCCCTCATAAAATGTGTATATTTGCAGCATTATTCCCTCATAAAATGTGGGCGGAAGAGTGATTATTCCCTCATAAAATGTGATTGAGAGGTAGAATATTCCCTCATAAAATGTGATTTAAAGATATGGATTATGGAAAGATTAGCTATCGATGAACTTCTGAAATGGAAGAATAAACAATATCGGAAACCTCTTATTATAGAGGGTGCCAGACAGGTGGGAAAGACTTGGTTGGTGAAGGAGTTTGCCCGCCAGAATTACAAGCAACTGGCGTATGTGAACTTTGAAGAGATGAAGATCCTGCAGAATCTCTTTGAACAGGACTTCAATATTCCTAGAATTCTTACAGCTATTGGGGCTGCAACGAATGTAACCTGCACAGAGGGCGAAACGCTGATATTCCTGGATGAGATTCAGGCTGCTCCTCATGCTGTTGCTTCTCTGAAATATTTTGCAGAGAATGCGCCGGGCTATCATGTCATAGCTGCAGGTTCTCTTCTGGGTATCGAACTGCATCAGGGGGAATCTTTTCCTGTAGGTAAGGTGGAATTTCTCTCTCTATATCCTATGAACTTTATCGAGTTTGTGATGGCTATGGGGGAGAAAAATCTGGCGCAGCTGCTGCAAACGAAAGATTGGAATATGATATCGATGTTTGCCCCCAAGTTTCAGGAACTCTTGAAGTATTATTACTATGTGGGAGGCATGCCTGAAGCAGTATTGAGCTTTAGCCAGAATCGTGACTGGAACGAAGTGAGAACCATACAGAAGGATATTCTGAACAGTTATCAGAGGGACATGTCGAAGCATGCTCCATCAGAGATTATTCCCCGTATTACTGATTTGTGGAAATCCTTGCCAGCCCAGTTGAGTAAGGAGAACAGGAAGTTTATCTATGGAGTGGTGCGCGAGGGGGCAAGAGCCCGGGAGTATGAGTTGGCTTTGCAGTGGCTGCTGGATGCCGGACTGATATATAATGTGAAGGCTCCCCGACTGCCGCTTGCCAGTTATGAAGACCGGGCGGCCTTCAAGATCTTCGTCCTGGATGTCGGGCTTCTAGGTGCGATGTCTAATCTCAAGGCAACGACGATAGTGGCTGGTAACAGTATTTTTACCGAGTTTAAAGGGGCGTTGACGGAACAGTATGTTTTGCAGCAGCTCATTCTCAGGTACGAACCCTATTATTATGCCAAGACCAACAGTACTCAGGAGATTGATTTCCTGCTCCAGGATGAGGAGGATGAGATTGTTCCGCTGGAGGTGAAAGCCGAGACGAATGTTAAGGCAAAGAGCCTGCGCCAGTTTGTTGCAGACAACCAGTCAAAGAAGGCCTATCGCATCTCCATGAATGATTATCAGCAGGAAGATTGGGTTACTAACGTACCGCTCTATGCGGTAAATGGTCTCGAATTTTATTCGATACAAAATTAATCTTTCTCACGAAAACACAAAAGAAATCCCCCAAAAACTTGCAGAAAAGAGAAATATTGCTTATTTTTGCATTATCTTTGCAGGAAAGGACGAAAATATGAAACAAGAAAACAACAGAATACAATTACCCCTAGAAGAAATCAAGCTCGCATTCGCTGCTTCATGCGTTGAGGGAGCTGCAAGAAAGCTCGGGGTACCATATATTGAAATATACGAAAGAATGAGAAAGGTTGATTTAATCAACAAATTCATTCTGCCTCACTATGATACGCTCCATACAGAAAGTAGAGAGTATCTTATAGAAGATGTCATTGAGTGTCTAACTAATTGGGAGAAGAAAGCTTCTCATCAATAAATACTTAGTATATAATGGAACAGAAAAAATATAAACAGATCAACACAAAGACACCTGAGATTCAAGAAATGATTCTCAGCTATCAGATAGGTGGCGTAGCATACGAACTGTCACAGCGCCTGGAAATATCTCCTGCTCTGGCTCTCGATCTTTTCTATCGCAGCAAGACCTGTGCCCAACTCCACGATAAGCGCACCGGCTTGTATCTTATGAGCAACGGCTACATCGCCGATGATTTCATTTACGAGAAGCAGAGAGGATACTAAGCCGCAGTTTTATATCTGAGATACCTTGCCCCCACACGCCCTGAAGGGGCAGAAGCCCCTAGCCCAGGGTAACACCCTGGGTATAAGCGCAATCAGCCTTGCGCCCTGTAAGGGCAAAAGCCTTAAAAAATTCCGTGAAATCTCTGCCTATTCCTCCTCGTCTCTACGCTTCCTATGCCACTTGTAGTCATTGTACAATACCCACAAACCGCCTCCCCCAAAGAAGAGACAGCCCACTATTCCCACTACCTGACAATATGTTTCAGATGGAATTTTTCTTGATACTTTTGGATGAAGAAACATATTGATGCCACCACACACAAAAATCAGACACAACAGGTAAAACTTAATTTTAATCGATATTTTCTTCCTATAAAAAAGAAAACAAACCAAAGAAAGACCTACCATTAACACTAAAATTAATGAAGACATTCTCCCAAAAGTAAATTCTTCATGCCTCAATAACCTAAGGCATAGCGTAAATATGGAAGCAGTAACCAATACAAGACCAACTGCATAACCTATCCAAATCACTTTTCGATTATCTTTAGAATCGAAAAGTGAACCCACGCTCTTCCAATATTTATCCATATCTTTCATAAGCCTTATTCCCAATAATAGCAGTTACTAATCACGACGCCTTGGTTCCGGCTCCGCCACCATTTCCGGCTCTTCTTCCGGCAATTCATATCTTCTGATATGATGATCTTCCAGATAGATATGGTTCAGCGTAAAGGCGAGCGACTCCAGCGTCTTCTCCCTTACCGCCGGCTTCAGTTCACATTCCCATATCACGATGGTATGCCATCCCATTTCAGCCAGCCGGTGCAGCACCTCATGGTCCCTCTCCCGGTTCCTCCTGATCTTCTCCATCCAGAACCCGGTGTTCGATTTCGGCACCACATAATATTTACATCCCTCATGTCCGTGCCAGAAGCACCCGTTCACCAGAATACAGGTACGATACTTCCTCAGCACGATGTCCGGCTTGCCCGGCAACCGTGGATGATTGAGCCGATACCTGAATCCCCTACTCCACAGAAATTTCCTGACAAGAATCTCCGGTTTGGTATCCCTGCCCTTGATTGCCGCCATATTGTTATGGCGCTGTTCTATGGTTAAACGGTCCGACATCTTTAATTTATCATCAACATCTGTTTAACATTGCAACATCGCAGCAGGCGTTATGTTCAGAACCTTGCATAGCAATCTAGCTATTTTTAGAGTAGGCTCAGAGCGCCCTGTTACATAATCGTTAATACGTGAAGGACTTACTCCAATTTCTGAAGCCAGTTGTTTTTGAGTCATTTCCTTTTCATTTAAAGAAAGTTCGATAAGTTCAGAAACAGAAGGCTTTCCGATAGGAAAATGTTTCTTTTCGTATGACTCAACAATGTCCGACATTAATGTCAGTTCTATGGCATTCTTATCGTTGGCAGGCGTATCGTCCGTTACCAATGGCAGGAGATCTTCTATTCTGTTGAGTGCAAACTCATATTGTTCTTTCGTAATTCTATCCATAATTGTTTTTATTAAATGGTGGAACAATCTATTTTGTCATATTCACTATGTGTTCCGACAAATCTTACGAAGAGTCGGCCTATTGTAAATTTAATTACCACTACCAACCTATACCTGTTTCCTCGAATGTTGAATACGTAATGTTGATTACCTACGTAGTCAGCATCAGGAAAGTCAGTTCTTATATCAGAAAAGTTGCGCCATTCTGCTTCTTCCGCAATCTGGTACCATCTTTCCAGAGCTACTTTTGAGTCTTCTCGCCCAGGGGTCTCGTAAAACTCTTTTAGTTTCCTATGCGAAATAATTCTCATAATTCCATGATTTAAATTTTCATTGCAAAGATATATAGAAATATTGAAATACAATAGTTTCTTCCATAAATATTTTGTTTTTTAGGATTATTTATATAATTAAGCTTGTTTTTCTACTATTTAGCTTCCACCTTTGAAAAATCCGTGTCATCCGTTACCCATGACAGGAGTCCTCGTCTCTACGCCTCCTATGCCATTTGTAGTCATTGTACAATACCCACAGACCGCCTCCCCCAGAGAAGAGACAGCCCACTACTCCCACTATCTGACAATATGTTTCAGATGGCACCCTCCTTGATACTTTCGGATGAAGAAACATATTAATGCCGCCACATGCAAAAATCAGACACAAAAGGTAAAACTTAATTTTAATCGATATTTTCTTCCTATAAAAAAGGAAACAAACCAAAGAAATACCTACCATTAACATTAAAAATAATGAAGATATTCTCCCAAAAGAGAATTCTTCATGCCCCGCCAACCTAAGGTATAACTTGTATATGGAAGCAGCAACCAATACAAAACCAACAGCATAACTTACCCAAATCACTTTCCGAGTATCTTTAGAATCGAAAAGTGAATCCACGTTCTTCCAAAATTTATCCATATCTTTCATAAGCCCACCCTTAATACTTGATTTATTGTTTGAGCACCCAAAGGTACAAAAAAATCTCCAGATTACAAAATGTCAAAGAACGAATGTATGTTAAACTTTTAACGAGGACACTTTTTCAAGTGGACCCATACTTAATAAAATCAACAAGACTTACGACTTCAACTTTTGGGAAAGGAATCGTTTTCAACACATCATAATGATGGTCATTGGTAACAATACATTTGGCATGCGCTGCGATTGCACAATCTACGAATTTATTATCATCCGGATCAGCTTCTATCAGATTGAAGTTATAAAAAGGAGTTATCATCTCTGTAAATTTACTATTCAGGATGGTCTTAACAACATATTCTGCTGCAGCATATCCCATCAGTTTTTGCATTATCTCAACATACTCTTCAATAATTTCATTAGAGACACAAAGAGTATTTTCACCACGAACAAAACTATCCCATAAGAAATGATATTTGCTCCGTGGCGACACAATCTGTATAAGACAATTCGTATCTAAAACCAAACGACTCATGCCATTTCTAATTTATGTAAATCCATATTATTGATTTCGTCAAGTCTTTTCTGGTCAAGCACACCCGAATCCCAAAGTTCATTCAGAGATTCATCCATTTTCTTTGAATAATAAGAATATAACAATTCTTTCAATTCTTCCAAACCTTTCTGAGAATCATCTACTTGAAACATTTGCAAGAGGTGTACTTGTGTACTATTTAAAACCGTTGCTGCCATAACCTTTATATTAAAACGTTCTACATTTTGTTGCAAATTTACATTTTTCCTTTGAAAACCCAAAAGAAAAGCTCAAAAACTTGCATAAAAGAGAAATATTTCTTATTTTTGCAGGAAAAGTAAAAACTTTACCATAGATGCTGTAAGACAAAAACTTCGTACCAAAATCCGCAATAACTAATCACGATGCCTTGGATCCGGCTCCGCCACCATTGCCGGTTTTTCTTCCGGAAACTTATATCTTCTGATATGATGATCTTCCAGAAAGATATGGTTAAGGGTAAAGGCCAGCGACTCCAGAGTCTTCTCCCTGACAGCCGGTTTCAGTTTGCATTCCCAAATGACGATAGTATGCCATCCCATTTCTGCCAACTGATGCAGCACCTCATGGTCCCGTTCCTGATTCCGATGAATCTTATCCTGCCAGAACTTGGTGTTAGATTTCGGCACAACGTAGTATTTGCATCCTTCATGTCCGTGCCAGAAGCATCCGTTCACGAAGATGCAGGTGCGGTATTTGCGCAGCACGATGTCTGGTTTTCCTGGCAAGCGTGGATGGTTGAGCCTGTATCTGAATCCATGCGACCACAGGAATTTCCTGACAAGGACTTCCGGCTTGGTGTCCTTGCCTTTAATTGCCGCCATGTTATTGTGGCGCTGTTCTATGGTTAAGCGGTCTGACATTTGATGGGAATATTTATAAATTCTAACTTAATCTACTTATAGCTCTTTGAAGTTCATTCATCGGAATTATTTTACCTGAAACTATAGAAATACCAGACAATTCAGAAACACTTACCAGAATGTCAGAAAAATCATGAAAATCACCTAAAGATAAGTTTATTTTCAATTCACCATTCTGTATTTTCAAGCGAGCATTTCTTACCTCATAATATCCATCTAAAGTTCCTTCTATATCCAACATAAAGAAACTAATGTCCTTAATGTCAAATGAGTCACCTTCATCTATAGAAACAGGAACATCATAATACATCATTTTATGGCCATATAAAGTATAGTTAGAATCATAATCTAACCTGCTTACAGAACCGACAAGTACATTACCCTCCAATTCATCACTTTCATAATGCAATCCCTTTTGAGGAATAGAATCCTTCACATGTTCATATACACTATTCTCCAATAAGATTTCCCGAAGATGTTTCTCCAACAGATTACATTGTATGATTTCATTTTCACCTGTAGCAGGTAATAAAGGAAAGGCACCAATATTCACGTTTTTAATACTTCGATAAAAATAACGATTATAGATTTCATCTCCCTCCACTCTACCAGGGAAAAGAATATAACCGCCAATAATCTCCTTAGCAGAAGGGCGGATGTCCGTTTTCATCGAATAGTAAATAGCATCACGATAGCGGTGCATCTGATTAATAGCATCTGGCAAGGGATAATCGGCAACATCTATGCTAACTCCTTCATCCAATTCACCAGCCTTGACATCATCCTGCACACGATACTTTGCATCATAAAGATAAGTAAGAACAAACCCATCTTTCTTTTCTATTGTAACTACGATATCAGGACGCTGCTCTGTTGTGGAAGTCATAAAATTCTCTGTCCGCCTATTATAGGTATGCTGATATTCCAAACGCACCACATCTCCGTTCCGCACATTATCAAATTCGACAACGTGCGTCATTTCACTCTTTACTATCGTATTGAGCATCTGACTTTTGTCCTCACGCACATGTGCATCTGGTTTATCTATATCCAAATCAAGCACCTTAGCAATCAGGCGTTTCATGACTAAGAAACACCAGATTTCATAGAGTTCCCAAATTTGCTTTGTTCCAATATCGGTCTTACCATCAACAAGATCGAGCGAATTTTTAAGCATAAGCCATGCTTTGTAAATCTGGGAATATCCAGTACGCTGCTGCATAATGCCGCTTTCCTGACGGAACCCTTCAAACTCGCCAACCTTTCTGAAAAAATCAGAAGATTCCATACGCTTAAACAATATCTGGTAGCCTTCTAGCATTTTGCGTTCCTCAGCATCCATAACTGTTGGAAGATTACTTAGCTCCCCAAAAACCTCACGGAACTTCTTCCCTAAAACATGAAGAGTATATTTCACAAAGCGGTTTTCACGAGTGTTGACAGTATTCTCTGTTTGTTCATATCGAAAATAATGCATTTCTGCATCTTGCCCCATATTTTTATAACGTTCTTCCTCCCGCTGATTCCATCGGCGGATTCTATCTGGTCGGGCATAATACGCTTTACGCACAGGTCTGTTATTGGGACGCGACATGATAAACCTAACGTTTCTGAAATAATCATCTACCACAGACTTAAAAATACTAAGCCAGATAATATGATTGTTCTTAACTGTTCGCTGCAAGGCAAAACTGTTGAAAGTCAACGTCAAGTAATCAAAAACATAATTCTCATACTCCTGATTAATGAGAGCCATTATCTGCTTCAAGTCGTTCTTGGTGTCCAACTTAGGAGAAGCAACATACAGCTTTACATTCTCGTGATGTAAAAAGCCTTCAGAATCCCAATAATCAAAAGCAAAGGAAAACATTCCCGGTGAATTCAAGAAATCAATGTCGCCAACAAGAATGCCAGAATCTGGCGAACTCGGATAAAACTTAAAGTTTTCACCAATACACTTCAGTTGATGACGAACACGAGGATAATGTTTTTCAATGGATAAGTCCAATCCTTGCTTGAACTCTACTGCAAACTGGTATTTGCAAGTTTCAAACAAGACAGGCCATAGTTGAGGCCACTCATTGCATGGAACAACTTTGTCATTTTGCGCAACAAGTTCTTTATTTTCAGTAGCCAGTTCACTCAACATCAAAGTTCCCTTACTACTTGAAGAATAGGCGCAATAAGTCAGTGCGGCTCCCTTCACACGTCGCACAAACCTATTCCATGCATAATTAACTGATGCCGTACTAATCGTGATCAGAAAATCTGGGCACTCAAACTTCAATACATCCATATCAGCAATTTAATTCCAGAAACTTGTAAATCCACTATGGTCTGTGCCAAAGCGTTTAATCATAAACTCTATTTTCTCGTAACTCTGGTTCCAGTTGTTTTTATCAGCACGAGCACTCAACTTTACCAGACATGCGTCACACTTTTCATAATCGCCTTCTATGCGAGGCAAGATTTTCTGCATCAGAATATCATCAAAGATAGAATTCAAATCCGTTTTAATCTCAACTTCATCGTTTTGTTCCTCTTCTCCCATCAATTCTGCGATTTTCATCTTAGCTCTATAAAGTAGAATGGTCTCATTCAATATTCGATAGCTTATCTTAAAAGGAGTACCTTCTAAATCAGAGTTGATACTATTGATAAAGTCTATAATCTGCTTTTTATCTTTTTCAGACAGTTCGAATCGACCATTCTCCAACATTTCGGTAGCACGTACTTCATCGCTGATGAACAATTCACCTTTTCGGTAATTTTTCACATAACCGAGCTTTACATCAGAATCAAAGTAAGACTGATCAAAATCACCAACAATCGTTTCAAAAGTCATGGCCCTATCAATCACCTTTCTTGAGAATGAATTAGTTGTATCATCCATGTTGACTGTACCTATGATAATTACATTCTGCGGAATAGTCAAACCATCACGCTTCAGTTCATCAACCAGCCAACTCTGCTCAAAGAAATCAGATTCATCCTCCGTCTTAGGATCTTTAATCTTCGCAGTAAAATCCGTAACATCCTTCACTTCGTTAATAGGTTTCAATCCAAGTTCCAGGAATATATTGAAATCGTCCCCATAACTACTATCTTTGAATACACTTGCAGGCACAATTGCGTCTGTAACAACAGCTCCATCTTCCTTTCGCTTTCTTGATTCTATTACACTCAGAAAATCAGCAAAGTACTCTTCTACAGGAGCAAGATTCATTTCATCCAGACAGACAAAGAACGGAACATCAGGATGATGCTTCGCCTTAACAAGGAAACGCATAAAATCCGTAACATAGTAATTTCTATTCACAGAAGAACGGAAGCCTGTAATATCAGTAGCATCGTGCCAATTAGGCTTGACACTGACAAGAAGATAATTACCTGGTGACGTTTCTGATGTATTCAAAACCCCATCACATGGGCAGGTAGCAAAAGCCAATCTTTTGACAAGCAAACTTTTACCTGTACCAGAGAAGCCGCCCAAAATCAGGAAAGGTTTGGTCTTAATGGCAGCCATATAGGCGTAATTGCGAGAATCAAGTATAGCCGAATCATAACGTGGAGGAATTAATTCTCCCGAATCTTGTAAGTTTTCTTGGCGTTCTGCTCCTGAAATTATAGCTTTTACAATTTCATTCTTGTCTGATAAAAATGCACATAAATCAGCGACATAAGATTGCGATGCATTTACTAACTTTGCATAAGAAAGAATTGGAGAAATATAATAATCTCCTCTATCAATAGTTTTAGCTCCAGCCCACCACTTATAATCAGTAATAAACCTTTCAAGGAATTTTTTTGATTCATCATCTAAATCAAGCGAATGCAAATTACGCATTTCTACTTCATTAAGGGAGGATTTATCTAATCCCTTCAAACGTTCTTTGGTTGTCACTTGTAAAGCATAAGCCTTGTACTTTCCTAATTCATTATATAAATCGGTAAAGTATGAAGCTATATAAAACCATTGATTAGGCATATAAATATTGAGAACTCCCTTTTGGTTGCCTTTAGTCTTTAGAACGGCTGAATATCTATAATACTCTATCTGACAACCATTAATCTCTAATATTTGTTTTTTTATATCTTCTGGCAAGATAAAATCTTTTCCTTCATATTTACAGAAACGTTTTCCTGCCAAATTACCTATTTCATGTAAATTCCGTAATTGCTCCATAACGTTATGCTCTTAATAACTGTTTAACTATTTCTTGCGCAATTCTTTTGATTACAGGTACTGCTACACTATTACCAAATTGATGATACGCTTCCTTTTTAGAAACTACTATTTTAAACTCGAGATTTTCCGAATTATAATTCTGATTATTAGCACATTCAGGATATTTCCAGCCATTACCTATAATTCTATATCCTTGTAATCTTCCCGCCTCAACAGGTGTCAATGTACGAGGATTTAAACCTCTTTCAGATTGATCTATTAATATTTCGCTACCATCTTTCCAATACCTTGCAGAGATTGTACTACAATATGAACTCTCATCATCAAACTTACGATAGCCGAATCCTTTTCCATTAGCCATATTACGTTCTTTTCGTCTCTGATGCCCTTCCCACATTCTATCCGAAATAGTAAAAGGCTCAACGATTTCATCGGGTTCAAAGATATCAGAGACTTTTGTTGGCATTGTTTTACCTTTCAATTGTTCCTTTGAATAAATAGTATTACCATTTGCATCTATTCCATAAGGAAAGTTGAACCCTTCGACATTAATCAATTCTTTATACCATGCAATAATAAAAAGTCTTTCTCTATTCTGAGGAACACCAAAATATTTTGCATTAAGAACAGTATACGAAACACCATAACCTAATTCTTCCAACGTTGCAATAATAACATTTAGAGTATTACCCTTATCATGACTTTTCAATCCTCTAACATTTTCCAAAAACAGGACCTTGGGAGGGCAACCATGCTCCTGTTTATACTTTACTATATTTGCAATATTAAAAAACAAGGTGCCTCTTGTATCTTCAAAACCTCTCTTGAGTCCAGCTACAGAAAAGGGCTGACAAGGGAATCCACCACAACAAACATCAAAATCAGGTATATCAGCAGGATTAGCCTTCGTTATATCCTCATTAAAATATTTGTAATTTCCAAACGAATCCTTTGCAAAAAGATTTGGCTCTATATCTTTATAATTAGCTTCATATGATATACGAGCATATTTATCCCATTCACTTGCAAAAACACAATGAGCTCCCACACTATGCATTGCAGTATGAAAGCCACCAATACCTGCAAATAAATCCACAAAAGTAAAGGTATGGGATACTTTTTTCTGAATATTTTCCATACCTTACTTTTTAAAATCTTTAATAGTTGTATTACCTTCTCCTTCATTTTTGCTAAGAATATCCCTATCGACTTCTTGGATGAAGTCGACAAACGAAATGCCTAATACCTGGCAAATATGATGAAGTTCTATAATATCAAGGCGGCGTTCACAAGTTTCTACTTTACTTACAAACGCCTGATTAACTTTCAGTAGTTCAGCAAGTTGGACCTGTGTTACCCCCCCCCATTTCACGCTTACTACGTAAGCGACCAATGACTTGGTGATATAAATGTGAATGTATGCTTTTGTTCATTTTCTATTTGTTTAGAAGCGCAAATTTATATTCTTTATTCGGATATACCAAAATCGAATATTAATAAAAATGACCATTAATGCACCGAATACAATCTCTTTCATACATACAAATGTCATAAAGACTTCTAATTATCTATGAAAATACAAAAGAAAATGCCAAAAACTTGCATAAGAGAAAAATATTACTTATTTTTGCATGCAGAATTAAACATAGACAGATGGAAACATATAAGTATCAAGCAGAAATAAACGCATTGATACAACAAGGACTAAAGATGCCCGAAGTTGTAAAACCAAACGATTTGAAAGGATTCAGATTCGTTTTCAGTACAGATATGTCCAAAAGTTACTTACCCAACTACATCATGAAGCCTCAACGTGCCATTATGAATGGGCAGAGAAAAGTCGATATAGGCGGTTATGCCTTGTCTTGCTTTACTGAAAAAGATAAAGCTATTAAGTTCTATCAGTTACTTGCTAAAAATATGAGGAACATATACAAAGCTATAGGTGATGGAATTTCTTCTGGAATCGTAACTAACAACAATGGTAACATCACAACACCAACAAGTAATGGGCATTATAACTTGTTTGAGTTCCCATTATGCGACTTATCTAAAACATTTAAATTAGAGGAGGACAAATTATGAAAACAATAAAGGGTATTGGAATAAAAAGCCGAAACTTCGATAAATTCAAGAAAGTAGCCGATCTCATCTATTTTGATGGGGCACTGTTGTCGCACTATGTAACAAACAACGGCGACAACTATCTCTTCTATTGGCTAGACCAAGATGATACGGACAATCGCTGGATGTTCATCAGGATCGATTACGACATAATACAAAAATACATCAAGAAAGAGTTGACTTTGCGCAATGTACTGAGTTCGCCATTAGACGACATAGTATATACAGTAGATATAGATATAGAAGGAAAACATCACAACTTCCAGGCACACTCTATAGAAGATCTTCCAGAAGACTATCTCCCTGCCGAAGATTCTTATTACGAATTTGAGCCAGAAGATGTCAACAAAGAGAACATGTCTATAGCAGAAATGAGTGGCAAGAAGCTCGATTGGTTCCGCAAGGTCTGTGCTGCAGTACTATAACTCCTAGCGTGATAATTTTCAAAAAACGAGCAACACGCTAACTACCCCCACATCCGCAGCTGCCCAGTCGAGCCCCTGTAATTCTTCCTTACAGCACCATTTGCTATCAGCATGTTCTTTCCGCTTAAAGCCGTTAGCCTCAGCTTTTGGCGTGCAGAGAAAAGCGGTCATGGTGATAGAGAAATCGGGATATTCATGGGTGACGGTGGTCAGTTTCTCTCCCACCTCCACAGGATACTCCATCTCCTCCATCAGCTCACGAGCCAATGCCTGTTGGGGAGTTTCGCCTGGCTCTATTTTACCACCCGGAAACTCCCATTTATAACTGGTATATTCAAACTTGGTCTTGCCCTTCTGCATACAGAGGTATTTGCTGTCATGGCAAACTACAGCTGCAACTACATGATAATGTTTCATAATTTCATCTCCCTCATTTAATAATTTACTCCATCCATTGAAAATCCTCTTGCAGTTCAGGTGGCAAAGGATTGTCCATGTGAATATCATACAATATAGACCCATTCTTCGTCACACCCTTTCTTACATTCTCCAAGTGACCAGTTCCTATATATGTATAAGGTAGAGTAATTCCATTCTCAGCACTTACTTTTCTGACAAACACCAGCGCCTGTTGAGCAAGCTGTTGCAAAGCCTCATCCTTGGCAGAAATACGGGCAATACTTTCCCACTGGAAAACATCTGGAGACAAGAACTTGTCATTATACTTCAAATGTTCATCCAGCGAGGCATCCTTCTTCAAACCAGCAAATACATACATATTGCCATTTTTATAGTATGTGCCATACTGATTGTGCTTCGGATTCTCCAGTATCTTCAAGAGCACCTGATCCTGACGATAATCCTGCCACAACAAGAAATCATCTTGCGCGTCTGCATATCTTGCCTCATATTGCGTCAAACCATAGTTGAGTAAATCTTGCAGATAAAGCTCATATTCCTGTTCACTTTCTCCACACAGATACACATTACCATCCTTTATCTTTACTGCACCACCATCTTCCAGGAAGCGCAATGCGTGCTCCAACTGCTCATGCTTGAAATCAGAGATTTCATTCCGCACATTCATTTCTATACGAGTCAATGAATTCTCACCATCCAGCAAACTCTTTACCACCAAAAACTCATGCTCTCTTACTAAAGGCAAAAGACTTGAAAGATAGTTGATGCAAGCTATTTGCTCATCAGAGAATACAGGCAGTCCCTCTTCTTCAATACCTTTCAAAAAGCCATAATAAGAATTGGTTTTCTTGGAACCAATCTTTATCTTCATGAATTTCAAGAGATTAGGAGCATAGTCGCTATTCATATAGTCCATGTGTGATGGATAAGAAGGAGTCTTCAGATAAGCCTTGAAGTTCTGATAATCCATCTTCAGATAGTTGATACGATTAAAATTCTCGCTCTCTATCTTATCGATGATTTCCTCTTTTGAAAGATCGTCGATGTGGATTTCTACACCATAATCACTCAAGCCTAAACTTTTGAAATCATTCCTCACCATAAACTTCAGGAGTTTCTTCTCTAATATAGAATTACGAGAAAGACTACCCAGCGCCAAAGCGATATGAACGCTGCGCTTATAGCTATTTCCGATAAAGTCGAGTATCGTGACGTAGGGCTTATTGGTATATTTACGAAGTCCTCGACCCAATTGCTGTAAGAAGATAGTGCTCGACTCCGTAGGGCGCAGAAAGAGCACCATATTGACACCCGGAATATCCACACCCTCATTTAGAATATCTACAGCAAAGAGGATTTCCAATTTCTGATTTTCATCTTGCAAATCATTGTAAGCACGAATACGTTCACCAGTTTTGTTCTTCCCACTCAAGAATGCGGTATGATAATAATCGCCTAAGTTATCAGCCATCATCCGTGCATGCTGTATGTTGCGACAGAAAGCCAATGCCTTCAGTTTCTGCCCCTCCATACGATGTTTCTCTATCTGCTGATGAATAAACTCGCAGTTTTCAGGCATAGAGATTTGCGATATTAATCGGCGTTCACCTGAAGAGGTCAAGCCATAATCTACCAGTTCATCACGAATACCATAATAATGGAAAGGCACAATCAGGTCGTTGATGATTGCATCTCGGAGCCTCAACTCATAAGGGATATTATTCCCGAAGATTTCTACCACATCCTGATTGTCCATACGATTTTCTGTAGCTGTCAAGCCCAACAAGAACTCTGGTTCAAAATAGTCGATAATCTTGCGATAACTATCCGCCACAGCATGATGACACTCATCGATAATGATATAATCAAATTCTTTCTTGTCAAAGAGTTCGAGCGAACGGCACATAGAGACATTGGTAGAAAACAGGAAATCCTCACCAGACTCCTTAGCCTCTGCATTATACAATCCGCAAGTTTTAGCGCCACCAAATACCTTTTGGAAGGTTTCTAATGATTTCTTCAGGATAGAGCTTTCATGAACGATATAGAGTAATCTGTCTGGATTGAAATTGAGCGCATCGAAAGCTGCCAGATATGTCTTTCCAGACCCCGTAGCAGAAATTACCAATGCACGCTCCTGTCCGATGGCACGATAGCGATTCAATTCTCTGAGTGCTTTGCGCTGCATATAGTTGGGCTTGATGTCAGAGTTAGCCATATCATAATCCATATCCCAGCGTTCAATGGCAAAGTTGAGTTTGGTGGCATAAGTCTTGATTCTGTCCTGAGACAATTCATAAGTCTTGCTCCATAGCTTTTCAAACTCAACCATTGCATCAAGATAGGCCTCTGCATCTCGCTCGCAATCCACCACCAAATCCCATTCTATGTTTTTCAGCAAAGCATAACGAGTGATATTGGATGATCCCACAACCATTTCTACCCTATTATCTTCCAGCTCGAAAATATAGCCTTTGGAATGAAATCCATTGATAGAATAGTTTTTCTCATCATGGAAGCATTCATCATCCAGATGGCATTCGAAATGAGGAAATTGCATTAAGCTCATAAAAAAGTTCAAAGATTCCACATCCGTGAAGTTCTGATAGGTAGAAGTTATGATTCTGCCTTTAGCTCCACGTTCCAAAGCAGCCTTGATGTCTTTCGCCAAAAGTACTAAGCCTGCTTTCTTGATAAAGCTGACTGAGAAATCAAATGATTTACAACGTCGTAAATTCATCTGAATGGTTGACAGAAAAGATGTCTCGGTATAATTAGTTAAAAATCTCGATTTCATAAGCCTGTACAATTTGCTTGCAAAAATACAAAAAAGAATTCATATACTTCACTTTTCCGCTTATTTTTCATATCTTCGCATCCTAAAAAACAATTATTATGGGATAGGGAAAATTCTGAAAATAACCATGACCAGAAACGACTGGATTTTCTCGAAGATTTTACCTTTTTTGTATGCTTTTACTAAAATCACATTCTAATTTAGAGGTATCGGGGTATTTATCGAATATCAGGATTTTTTTAGAAATGTATCTCGCAAAAACTCTTCACCCTTCACCCCTCACCTTTCCGCCTGAATTCCCTGTGTTTATCGGGGTTTCAGAGAAAAAAATGAAGGGCAAAGAGGCTTATGCGTATTCTATTTTAAAGAAGCACTTTATTAAGATCTAATAAAGCGCTTCGTTAGGTCATGCAGATTTTCGTCTAATTTAGAAGCGCTACAGAATGTTTCTGTATCGATTCAGAAACTATAGAGATGAACTCAAACATTTTCTGATTGTGCAAGGCACAATAAAATCTTTTACCGATTGAATATCAACGAATTAAGAACAATCGAGAATGTAACTGCTAACGATTTAGAAACGAGCTATATTCTTTTTCTTTCACAACCTTGTAATATACAAAGAACGTTTTGATTTCGGCTGCAAATTTACATAAAATTTCCGAATTATAAGTCAGTATGAATAAAAAAGCACAATGATTTCCCTCGAATTGTGCGAAATTAGCTTTTTTTTGAAAAAATCAAGGCCACAACTGCAAAAACAGCCATCAACGTGCTCTCAGTCACAATAATTCTTACTATCTTTGAAGCAGTGTTCATTAACCAAGTTTTTAACTTCAAAAAATTAGGCTTATGAAAGCAGTATGTGGTCTTGACGTGCACAAAGATAGCATTTATCTTTGTATTTTGCACCCTGATGGTGAATTATTTGAGCAAGTTTTCGGAGTTTTAACATTTCAACTGCATGAAATGTGCAAATTGCTCAAAAAACACCATGTTTCAGAAGTTTCAATGGAAAGTACCAGCATTTACTGGATACCAATCTGGCGTGTGCTGTCTCCTCATTTTACACTCCGCCTTGTCAATCCGTATTTTATCAAGCAGCTTCCCGGTCATAAGAGTGACGTGAAGGATGCTCAATGGATTGCAGAGTGTACAATGAAGGAACTGGTAAATGGTAGTTTTGTACCTCCAGAGATTATTCAGCAACTTCGCCAATATGACCGTAGAATCTTTGACCTCAATGAGGAAATTGTGCGTAAGGAATCCAAAGTGGATGCAGTACTCCAACGGTGCAACATCCGCTTGAGCAACTATGTCTCCAACATAGAGTGCAAGAGTTACAGAACCGTCGTGCGCAGGCTCTCGGAAGGTGTCACTGACCCACAGGAATTGATCAAAGAGATTCATGGACGCATCATCAACAAACATGGCAGAGAAACTATACTTGCCTCTATGGAGGGAGTTGTCTCCCAAGCCGAGATTGATGTCCTTCGCCAACTCCGTGAGGAAATAGACATTGCCGAGAGCCACAAGAAAGAATGCCAAGACAAAATGTCGGAGATATGCCAGAAATACTTCCCAGAGGAACTCAGACGCTTGCAAACAATCCCAGGCATAAAGGAACGTGCCGCAACATCATTGATCGCAGAGATCGGTACAGACATGAGCAAGTTCGAGACGGCAAATCACCTTGCTGCCTGGAGTGGATTACGCCCAAGAAATGATGAGTCCAACAAGAAAGTAAAGTCCCGCAAAACGACACACGGCAACAGCTATCTCAGAAGAACCATCATACAATGTGCATGGGCTGCCAGTCGGCAGAAAGACTGTTTCTTTAGTTGGTTCTCCTATCACCAGACTGTAGTGAGAAGAAAAAACAAGATGAAAGTCATCGTGGCTGTGGCGAGAAAAATGCTCGTTGCTGTTTGGCATGTCCTACATGACAATGTCGAATATTTCGACTTCAAGCATGATTGTGAAGAGTCCGCAAACAACGGATGATCATAATATACCTTCCATGAAAAGGCTACTATCTTTGTGATGGTCACACATCGTCTGCAAATTAACT
>ERZ869979.92-NODE-92-length-22946-cov-9.332459_pt1 | contig 22946 bp, 18 predicted proteins | sample MGYA00521269_ERZ869979 | MGnify/ENA primary metagenome ERZ869979 (study PRJEB32232, sample SAMN07284974) | human gut metagenome | biome: human-associated habitat; material: feces | host: Homo sapiens | place: Tanzania | collected 2014-04-05 ... | reverse complement strand
GCTCCGAGACCCACGATGCGTGAAATCTCCTGGCGCTCTTCCTCGCTCATGTCCTTGAACTTGCCGAGCTCATCGCTTGTCTGGCGAGCATCCTTGATCATCTCTGCCATCAGGTCGTCTGCATCTACTACGGTTCCCTCGCGGCTCTTCATCTTACCGTTAGGCAACTCTACCATTCCGTAAGAGAAGTGAACCAAGTCCTTACCCCACTTGAAGCCGAGGCGGTCGAGCAGGATAGAGAGTACCTGGAAGTGGTAGTTCTGCTCATTACCTACTACGTAGATCATCTTGTCGATAGGGAAGTCCTTGAAACGGAGGTCGGCAGTACCGATGTCCTGAGTCATGTAAACAGAAGTGCCGTCAGAACGGAGCAGGAGTTTCTGGTCGAGACCCTCGTTGGTGAGGTCTGCCCATACAGAGTTATCATCCTTGCGGAAGAAGAGACCCTTCTCCAATCCTTCCTCTACCTTCTTCTTACCCTCGAGGTAAGTGTTTGACTCATAATATATCTTGTCGAAACCTACACCCATCATCTTGTAGGTCTCGTCGAAGCCAGCGTAAACCCAGCTGTTCATCTTCTCCCAGAGAGCACGAACTTCAGGGTCGTTGTTCTCCCACTTCACGAGCATTTCGTGAGCCTCCTTGATCAGTGGAGCCTCTGCCTTAGCTTTCTCTGTGGCAGCTTCCTCGTCCATACCCTCCTTCATATACTGAGCCTTGAGCTCTGCGATTTCCTCACGATAGTGCTTGTCGAAGGCTACATAGTAGTCGCCGATGAGGTGATCGCCCTTCTTGCCGGAAGTCTCAGGAGTTTCGCCATTGCCCCACTTGAGCCAAGCGAGCATCGACTTGCAGATGTGAATACCACGGTCGTTAACGATGTTTGTCTTGATTACCTTGTTGCCGTTAGCCTCCATGATCTGAGCCAGAGACCAGCCGAGCAGGTTGTTGCGCACGTGACCGAGGTGGAGAGGCTTGTTGGTGTTAGGAGAAGAGTACTCGATCATGACGAGCGGGCTATTCTCAGTAACAGGCTTCTCGCCGAACTTAGGGTCAGCGTTGATGGTGTTCAGGAGTCCTACCCAAGCGGCAGGAGCGATAGAAAGGTTGAGGAAACCCTTTACTACATTGAAGTCTGCGATAACGTCAGCGCAGTTCTCCTTCAGGTAGTCACCAATCTCGAGTGCAGTTCTCTCAGGAGTCTTCTTCGACATTTTGAGGAATGGGAATACGACGAGGGTAAGGTTACCTTCGAAATTACTCTTGGTCTTCTGCAGGGCTACCATCTTTTCAGGTACGTCCTGACCATAAAGCTCCTTCACCGCCGCGATGACTGAGCTGATGATTTCGTTTTCTATCTTCATTATCTTTAAATCTTTTTTTACCGGTAAAAAATCTTTTTCTTTATTCAAATGCCTGGTAAGTGAGGGGGCTTGCAAGTACCCCTTTTTACTTAAGCGTCTGCAAAATTACAAATAATAATTGGAATGAGCAAAGAAAAACGATGTTTTCTTTATCCTTCAAGGATAATATCGGCCACGTCCTGTGGAGAGTTCCATAAGATGCCGTCCTGCAATTCGTCGTCGGTAAAACCATTGAGAGCCTCCTGTGCTTCCTTCGGTGTAATTGCTGGAGTGCCATCCTCATTCTTTGCTTCGAGCAAAGCCTGCAAGACTTCTGCTCTGTATTCTTCAATTGTCATCATGTATTTAATGTCGTTACGTTGTTTATTTTATGGTGACAAAGGTAATGTTTTTTTTCGAAAGCACCAAGCTTTTCTGTCATTTTCTTTTCTTGATAACTTAAAATTATGATAATTTTAATGTAGATGAAACCTGGAAACTACGAAATTGATGTCAATCTTTTTGTTTTTCCAGGTAGAATGTAACATGGTAGCCGGAGATGGAAGTGTCGGCAAGTCCCAGTTCGATGTTCTGCATCATCAGCATCTGGCGGGAGAGGGATAGGCCGATTCCCGTGCCGGATGATTTGGTGGTGAAGAATGGGATGAAGATTTCACGTGCCACATCGGCAGGAATGGGGGCGCCATTGTTGCTGAACAGCAGGATAGGGTGGCTGTTTTGGCTCATGCGGACGTCGATGTCGGTGGCATGGGCTTCGATGGCATTCTTGGTAAGATTGATGAATACCTGGCGCAGCATGTTGCGGTCGGCTTCCAGCGTGGCATTCTGGGGGAGAGAAATGTGCCAGCTGAGGTCGGGATAGAGCGCCTTGATGCTCTCCAGGAAAGAGATGAGCGGAAGGGGTTCTACGACGGGAGCCTGAAGCTGGGTGAGTTTGCGGTAACTGTCCACGAAGTTGGTAAGCGACTTGCTGGTGTCGTGAATCGCCTGAATGCCTTCCTCGTATTCGCTTCCCTTGATCTGCGGGTTGCTGAGATAAGCCTGGCAGATGCTGGAGATGGGAGCCGTGGCGTTCATGATTTCGTGGGTGAGTACACGGGTCAGTTTCTGCCAGGATTCCACTTCGTGTCTGGCTACGAGGCGGGCAATGTCGCCCTGCATGTCGTTGAGTGCCTGCTGCAAGGCTCTTTCGCCTGGCTGCAAGCCCGAAGTGGGGAGGCGGAAGGCGTAATCACCATTCCTTACTGCCTCTCGCATCAGAAAGGCACGCGCCTTCAACTTTCGCTGATGGCGAAAGAACAGATAGATGAGACCGCCCAGGATGAAGCAGATTCCACCTATTAAATATATAATCTTGATAATAACCATAAAAATAGTATGTTTATCTCTTCAGTTTTGCGTAAAGGGTTTGTCGGGTAATGCCGAGCATTTCGGCTGCACGCGAGATGTTGCCGTGGCATTTATCCACAACCTTCCGGATGTAATCGTTCTCGAAATTCTCCAAGGTTGCCACTTCCGTATTGTTGTCGATGGCGTCCTTTAGCACCCTTATCAGTTCGTCATTATCCCAGGGCTTGGTGACGAAATCGGCAGCTCCGCTTTTCAATCCCTTGATGGCTAGCTGCACGTCGGCAAAGGCGGTAATGAGCACCACGGGGATGTGGGCATGGAGCCGGCGGAAGGTGCGGAGCCAGAGCAAACCGTCCTGGCCGCTGTTTACGCCAAGCGAGAAGTTCATGTCGAGCAGGATGAGATCTACCTGCTCCTGTTGCAGCAGCGTGGGGGCAGTATCGGGGCGAGAAAGGGTGAGGATCCGTTCGAACGTATTGCCCAGACAGATCTTCAGCGCCGTGAGTATCGACGGATTATCGTCGATGACAAGAAGGGTTCCGTATTTCATATTTTCTTTTTTTGTTTGCAAAAGTACGCTTTTTTCCCGAAACGACAAACAAAAACGGGGCTGTTGTGTGATAATCATACAATAGAGTGTATGAATTTCATACAATCCACCTTTCGGGCTGCCGGAATTCTTGGCAGAAAACGGGAGAAGCCGTACCTTTGCAGCAGCTAACGAAAACAGGGAGATGGCATTCTTCCTTTATCGTTTGATTTAAGTGAAACAAAAAATAAATGAGTATATGATGAAAAGTTATGTGAAATTCTTATCACGCAACAAGCTTTATGCCACCATAGAGGCCTTGGGCCTCTCGGTGGCACTGGCTTTTGTGCTGATTCTCGTTTCCTACGCTACTGCAGAGTATCGTGTGGGAACGAATCAGAAACTGGCGAAGGAACTCTATGTAGCAGGTTCCGGCGATTATCTCGGAATGACCTGGGGCACAGCCAAGGAATTCTTTCCTTCTATCCCCGAAATCAAGGGATGGACAAGATTTGGTGAATATTATGCTCCGCAGGGAGCCATGATAGATGGACAGTATTATGAGGCAAAATATCTGGCTATCGACCCGAACTTCTCCCAGTTCATGGGTTACAAATGCCGTGGTTGTGCGCCTGATCATCTTCTTTCGGATGCTCATCAGGCAATGGTTTCGGAATCTTTTGCCAAGAAAGCCTTCGGCAACGCCAATCCTATCGGCCGCACCATCCAATGCGGAAAACTGCAACTGAAGGTGGTGGGAATCATGGAAGATTTCGACCGTGAGGACCTTCTTAACCCATACGATATTTTCGTGTCGATGAAACTGATAGAAGCTGAGGCTCAGGCGATGGATCAGTTTGGCTCTTGCACTACGGTGGCGCGACTGGCAAAGGATGCTGACCCGGAAAAGGTGAGACAGACCTTGCTCGGCAAATACATGAACTACTGGAAGGGATGGAAGAAGGATTCGGATGGAGCCAGCTTTATGTGGGGTTGCCAGTTTGTGAGATGGGACCAGATTCATTTTACGGATGATGATGTCGAAATTTTCAAGCATGGCAATCGTACTCTAGTGAATATCCTCCTGGTAGTGGCGCTGGTTCTGCTGCTCTCTGCCTTGTTCAATTACATCAATCTTACGGTGGCTCAGATTGGCAACCGTGCGAAGGAAATGGCTACCCGAAGGCTGCTGGGCGAATCGGTAGGGGGCGTGATGCTGCGCTATCTTAAGGAGTCGGCGCTGTTCACGGCAGTCTGCTTCCTGCTGGGCTTGTTGATTTCCTGGGCATTCATCCCGTTGTTCAATTCGATGTTGGATACGAAAATCGACCTGTTCCATTCCTTTGATCTTCTGTGGTTCCTGCCGTTGGCTTACGTCATCATTTCCATCTTTGCGGGAATCCTTCCTGCCATCGTGGTTTCCCGTTTCAATCCGATAGATGTGGTGAAGGGAACCATCCGCATGCGCAGCAAGATGTGGTTCAGCAAGGTGTTTATCGTTGCCCAGAATGTCATCAGCATCACGCTGGTAGTGATGGCGATAACGATGATGCTCCAGATGAAGCATCTTGCCGATTTGCCGTTGGGTTATCAGACGAAGGATATTGTTTCCATCTATTCTTCCTTGGATGGTTCGCCTGAGAAGATGGCTATCCTCAGGAACCGATTGAAAGCGCTTCCTGAGGTGGAAGAGGCAACTTCCGGCAACGCCAATCCTATCACCTGCTGGGGAAATGGCGTGCATGATGATAATGAAAAACTGATAGGAATGCTCCGTATGTTCATGGTAGATTCCACGGCGATGAAGATGTTGGGAATCAGGGTGATTGAGCAGTATTGCGAACCAGCCTATGGCAAGATTTGGGTAACGGAAGAGGCGAAGCGTGCCTATGGTGTTTCTGCTCACAAGCCTTGGTTCGGATTGAGAATGAAGGATGGAAAGCATGAATATGAGGTGTGCGGCGTGATTGCCGATTATCATAGTGGAGATGCGCTGAGCGAGAATGAGAAAACGGAGCATAATGCCATTGGGGTCATTACCCCGCAGCAGCGTGGATGGACTGTTCTGGTGAAAACCCGTGGCAATCATGCCCAGGCGCTGCAGGCTATCCGGAATACCTGCAAGCAGGTGGCTAAGGAACTGATGGGCGTTCCTGCGGAAATGCAGGCGGAATATATGGATGATACACTGAAGAACAACCTCAAGGACAAGCATAATATGATGGTGCTCATCATCACCTTCATGAGCATCTCTATTCTGATTTCTGCCCTGGGTCTCTTCGGAATGTCGGTTTACTACGGCAACCAGCAGAAGCGCCAGATTGCCCTGCGCAAGGTGATGGGTGCTTCGATTGGGGATGCGGCTTGGCAACTGGCTAAGAGATTCCTTGTCAGTTCGCTGGTGGCTGTGGTCATCGCCATCCCTATCTGTGTGAAGCTGATGCAGACTTATCTCATGGATTTCGTCCATCGCATCTCCTTCCCTTGGTGGGTGTTGCTGGCTGGCGCCGTCTTCACCTTATTAATAGCCTTTGTTTCGGTTATCGGCTGCACCCTGCGTACGGCGATGTCGAATCCGATAGACAGCATCAAGGCTGAATAATGAGTCATAAACTTTAAAAAGATTTCTTACGATAAAGGATTTCTAACGAAAAAAGATAACGATAAAAAGATTTCTAACGATGATACGAACAGAGAATTTAACTAGAATATTCCGCACGGAAGAGGTGGAAACCATCGCCCTGAACGGCGTAAACATAGAAGTAGAAGATGGCGAGTTTATCGCCATCATGGGTCCTTCGGGATGCGGCAAGTCAACCTTGCTGAACATCCTGGGTTTGCTGGATAGTCCTACGGAGGGCAAGTATTGGTTGAATAACGAGGAAGTGGGTCATCTGAAGGAGCGTGAGCGCACCACCTATCGCAAGGGTCGCATCGGCTTCGTGTTTCAGAATTTCAATCTTATCGATGAACTTACCGTTGAGGAGAATGTGGATTTGCAGCTGAAATACCTCGGAGTGGGAAAAGCGGAGCGCAAGGAGCGCGTGCTCGAAATTCTGAGAAAAGTGAAGCTGAGCCATCGTGCCAAGCATTATCCTCATCAGCTTTCGGGCGGTCAGCAGCAGAGGGTTGCCATCGCCCGTGCCGTGGTGGGCAAGCCTAGTATCATCCTTGCCGATGAGCCTACGGGTAACCTCGATTCCAAGAATGGTATGGAGGTGATGCAGTTGCTCAGCGAACTGAACGAGGAGGGAACCACTATCGTGATGGTTACGCACTCCAAGCACGATGCTACCTACGCCAGTCGCATCATCAATCTGTTTGATGGACAAGTGGTGGATGCGGTAAATGATCAGCTTTAATCTGCGGTTTCGAATGATTAGCTTTGAACTGCGCTTTCTGTCCAACAATTAGACGGTGGTGTCTAATTGTTGGACAGTTTGTTTAATGAGGGTTTTTATCTAATGGTTTGATTATCAGGAGAAGTGCTATTTTGGCACGGCTCTTGCCCTTATCATGCCAAAATGAAGAAGATTATGAAAAGAATAGGAATATTGATAGGATGGTTGGTCTGGGCGGCTGGTGTCTCGGCACAGAGCTGGAGCCTTGACGACTGCATGAAGTACGCCGTGGAGCACGCCACGGAGGTGAAGCGGGAGGTAGTTAACGCCCGCCAGCGCAAGCAGGATTACCAGCATGCTGTGGCAGGATTCCTGCCTACCGTTACGGGTGGCGTGCAGGGACAGTATGCCTGGGGACGAAACATCGACCCGGAAACCAATACTTATAATAATGTAACGACATTCAACAACTACTATCAGCTTTATGCCGAACTGAATGTCTTCGATGGTTTCGCCACCATCAACGCCTTGAAACAGGCTAAGCTGAGCCGGGATTATTCAGCCACGGCGATGCAGAAGATTCAGGACGACCGAGCCATCGACGTGATGCAGAAATATGTGGATGCTGCCTATGCTGAGGCTAGCATTCAGATAGCAAGCGAGAAACTGAACGAAAGCAAGCGGATGCTGGCTAAGATGCAGCGCCTGTATGAACTGGGCGAGAAGGGGCGCCCGGATGTGGTGCAGATGGAATCGCAGGTGGCAGAAGATGAATACAATCTTACGCATCAGGAGAATGTGGCAAAACAGAGTCTGCTCGCCTTGAAATCGGCTATGAATTTTCCGGTGGATGAAGAGCTGAAATTGGAACTGAAGTCAGGAAATAAAGAGGTTTCTGAATCTGGAATAAACTACGAAACCGTTTACCAGGGCTTCCAGCATATTTCTCCCGATTTGAAGTCGGCAGAATACGAAGTAGAGCGGGCACGGTATGATTATAAGATTGCAAAAGGCAGATTGCTGCCATCACTCTCTCTCGGTGGCGGCATTTCTACCAACTATTATAAGAATCTCTCTCAGAAAGGGCAATACGATGGGTTTGCCTCGCAGTTTCACAACAACCAGGGCGAATACCTCGCGTTGACCCTTTCCATACCTATTTATAATAGCGACCGCTGGCACAGCGTGAAGAAGGCACGCAACGACTGGCAACTGGCACAGGTGAACCTGGAGGAAACCAGGCGCAAGCTTCACGACCAGATAGCTCAGGCGGTAATGGATGCAGAGGGTTACGCCAAGGAGTTGCATCAGATGCAGAAGAAGGTTGCCTCCGATTCGCTCGCCTATCACATGTCGAGCCGGAAGTTTGAGGAAGGAATGCTTTCCACCTTCGATCTTCATACCGCAGCCCAAACGCTTCTGGAAAGCAGAATCAAGGAACTCCAGATGCAGATGCTGCTCATCATCAAACAGAGACTGGTAGGATATTATCAGGGAGAAAATTTAATAAGATAAACTATTATGGATATAAAGATAGAAAAGAAAAAATATCTCGTGCCTCGCAAGTATTGGGCATGGATTGGCGGAGGAGCGGTTTTGATCGCAGTCCTCATTTGGTTGGGATTGAGCAATTTCTCTTCCACCCTGAAGGTGGACAGGAAGGGATTGAGCATCGGAACCGTGGAGAAGGCGCAGTTCAACGATTATGTTTCGGTGGATGGACAGGTGGTTCCTATCTCCGTGGTGCAGATCAGTTCCGAGGAAGGAGGAATTGTTCTGGAGAAAGTGGTGGATGAAGGTGCCCACGTAAACAAGGGCGATGTGATCGTGAAACTGAGCAATTCGAATCTCGACCTGGAGATTCTGAATGCCGAAAGCGAACTTGCCGAAAAGCAGGACATGCTTCGCAATACCCAGATTTCGATGGAGCAGGACCGTCTGAACAATAGCAACGAGGAACTTTCGCTTTCGCAGGATGTCATTACCAAGCACCGCTCCTATCAGCATCAGGAGGCGTTGCACAAGGAAGAACTCAATTCGCGCGAGGAGTATCTGAAGGCAAAGGAAGATTACGACCTTGCCGTCAAGAAGCATGCGCTCATCAGCAAGCGATTGAAGAAGGATGCTCAGCTGCGCCGTTCACAGATGGATCAGATGGGCGATAATTTGGAAGCCATGCAGAAGAATGTGCAGCTGGTTCGCCAGCGCAAGGAGAAGCTGAACATCCGCAGTACCATTTCGGGCGAAATCGGCTTGCTCGATGTGGAGCTGGGACAGAGCATTCAGGCAGGACAGAAGATTGGCGTCATCAACGACCTTAGCGATTTCAAGGTGCAGGCGCAGGTGGATGAGCATTACATCGACCGGGTAAAACCGGGGCTTACTGCCACTTTCGACCAGAACGGCAAGCATTATCTCCTGCAGGTTCGCAAGGTTTATCCCGAGGTAAGAGACGGCAGATTTCGCATCGACTTCATCTTCAAAGGTGTTCGCCCTGGCAATATCCGAACCGGTCAGACTTATTATGTAGATTTGCAGCTCGGTCAGTCGAAACAGGCAATAATTATCCCTAAAGGCACGTTTTATAGTGTAACGGGCGGTCAATGGATTTTTGTTTTAGACAAGAGTGGCAAGAAGGCTTATCGCCGAAAGATAACCATCGGCCGCCAGAATCCTCAGTATTACGAGGTGATTGAGGGCTTGGAGCCGGGCGAGCAGGTTATCGTTAGCGGCTATGAGGCTTATAAGGATAACGATGTATTAGTGATTAATTAGTAGTGATTAATTGGGCTAACGCCCTTACAATATTATATCTTATGAATCATATTATTAACGCATTCAAGAATCTGCCTCGAAGAGGCCAGCACAATTTCGTGAAAATCTTGTGTCTGGCGCTCGGATTGGCAATCAGTTCGGTGATAATCGCCGAGATTTATTTCGAGCAGACCTACGATACGTATTTCTCAGGATGGGAGAGGACGTATCAGATTTCAGAAGTGGGAACGATGCCGGGAGACGATGGCAATAAGTCTTTCAATTTCGCCCAAACCTCAGGAGCTACAGCTCCGGGCATCAAAAAGTATGCTCCATTTGTGGAGGCTGCTACACGACTTGTTTTTATTGGAGATTTCCAATGTAATATGGAAGACCAAAATGCAATCTCTTGTAAAATAGCATTGGCGGATAGCTGTTTTTTTGATGTCTTTCCCCAAAAGGTAACGATTGGCAAGGCAAAAGAAGTCCTTTCTCGTCCATTCTATTGCATGATAGACTCAGAGACAGCGGCGAAGATGGGCGGCAATGTCGTGGGTAAGCATTTCACGATGGCAAGTTATCCTGGACATACCTTTACTATCGGAGGTGTATTTGAGAGTTTCCCATGGGGATCCTCTTGGCATTCTCTTCAAGTGTTGGTATCATTGGGTAGTATCGGGGATATGTTTGGTTATGATGGAAGGCAGCAATGGACTGGAAATGATTGTTATCAGTCTTTTATCCGATTGTCAAAAGGGCATAAGCCAAGTGAACTTCATCCATATATCAACAAGATGAAGCAAGACCACTTCCCGTTGAAAGAATGGAAGAAAGCGGGTATTTCATTAGATTACGACTTTACCATTCTCAGCGAAATGTACACGCAAAGCCCTTACATCAAGAAGATGGGATGGATCATGGGTATCATCGCTTTTGTATTGCTTTTCACTTCTGTGATGAATTACCTGCTCATCATCGTGGGTAATCTCGTAACGCGTTCTCGTGAGATGGCTGTGCGTAAATGTTATGGAGCGGAACCCAAGAACATCCATGCCATTGTCTTCTCCGAGGCGTTGGTACATGTTGGTTTGTCGATTGTTCTTGCAGCTATTTTAGTATTTCTCTGCAAGGGAACGGTAGAGAATTTCCTTTCTGCCCCAGTTAGTGTCTTGGTGCTCAATCGAGGTAGCTGGATATTGGTAGCAATTTGTCTCTTTGTGCTTTTAGTGGGTGGATGGATTCCTGGTTGGCTTTATTGCAAGGTACCTGTAGCGATTGCTTTCAGGGGGTATAGTGAGAACCGTAAGAAATGGAAGCTCATCTTGCTGGGTGTTCAGTTTATCATTTCGGGGCTATTGTTCAGCTTACTCTTTGTGGTCAATAACCAATATAATATGATGGTAAACTTGAATCCCGGTTACAAGTATGATAAGGTGGCATTCGTTTTTGTAGAAGGACTAGAGAAAGACCAACGAGCGCAATGTCTATCGGAAATTAAGCGAATGCCTGATGTCAATATGGTGGCATCTTGCTACAGTGTTCCTTTGCAAAATTATAGCTTTAATGGTAATAATCTTTCTTTGCCAGGCGACAAGCGTACTATCCAAATCATTCATGATGCAGGTGGAGTGGATGACAATTACTTCAAGATGATGGACGTTGAGTTTGTAGAAGGATCTTTCTTCACAGAGCGTAATGATAGTTCTCGACAAATTATCATTGACGAGAACTTGGCTAACAAGCTCGTAAAACTTGGACATTGGAAAGATGGAGTCGTAGGCAAGAGGGTTTGGGTATCTTCTCATTGTGATGAGGATGAAACGATGACGATTTGTGGCGTGGTCAAGAATGTGAGGTATGGAACGATTAGCACGTCGAATGCTGATACGAACGCTACTCCTTTTGTCTATTTCTATGGTCGGGCTAATCGGTGTATGTTCGTCAAGTTTAATGACTTGACGGAAAAGAGTCTCTCTGACTTAAAGAACGAGGTGCAGTCGCTGTATCCGAATAATGAAGTGACCGTTTATGATTATGAATCCGAGTTCAAGGCACAGTACGCTTCCCAGCTCAATTTCCGCAACGGAATCCTGGTAGCCGGCATCGTAACGATGATTATCGCCCTCTTCGGATTGGTGGGTTATACGAGTGATGAGGTGAACCGCCGCCGCAAGGAGATTGCGATAAGAAAGGTGAACGGGGCGAAGGTGAAGGATATTCTTCGCATCTTCCTGAAGGACATCATGAAGATTGCCTTGCCTTGCATCATCGTGGGCGACTTGGGGGCTTGGTTGATAGCCAGACAATGGCTGATGTCATTCAGCGAGAAGATTACGATGACGCCTCTGCTGTTTATCGGCGTTACCATCATCTTGCTCGTCATCATCGGGCTTTCCGTCATCATCAACTGCTACAAGGTGGCTAATAGTAATCCTGTGAAGTATCTCAAGGATGAATAAAATTAAAAGTAAAAAAGTAAAAAGATAAGAAAATGCTTAAAATAGAGAATCTTTGCAAGTCATTCCGCACAGAAGATGTGGAGACGATTGCTTTAAATAACGTATCTTTCACAGTAGAAGACGGCGAGTTTGTTGCCATTATGGGACCATCCGGTTGCGGCAAATCCACCTTGCTCAACATCCTCGGTTTGCTCGACAACCCTACTTCGGGAAAATATTTCCTGGGTAATCACGAGGTGGCAAACCTGAAGGAGAAGGAGCGCACGGATGTGAGAAAGGGAGAAATCGGATTTGTGTTCCAGAGCTTCAACCTGATAGATGAATTGAACGTAGAGGAGAACATCGAACTTCCTCTTACTTACCTCAACATTCCGAAGGCGGAGCGCAAGGCAAAGGTGCAGGCGATTATGAAGCGAATGGCCATCAGCCATCGTGCCAAGCACTTCCCTCACCAGCTATCAGGTGGTCAGCAGCAGCGAGTAGCCATCGCCCGTGCCGTGGTCTTCGGTCCCAAGCTCATCCTTGCCGATGAGCCTACGGGTAACCTCGATTCCAAGAATGGAGCCGAGGTGATGCATCTGCTTACCGAACTGAACCATGAGGGTACCACCATTGTCATGGTAACGCATAATGAGCATGATGCCAAGATAGCCCATCGCACCATCCGCCTGTTTGATGGACAGATAGTGGAGGCGGAGGGCAATCAGCTTTAATACTTCTGTTTCTTCTGAGGGACGCCCTATGCTTTGTTAGAAGAGGAATGTCATAAATCGCTTGGTGTTAGCCTCTTTCTGCTTCAGCTCTTCTTCCATTCTCTGTATTGCCATCTTGAAGAAGAAGCGGATGAGGTGCTCGTCGGTTGCTTCCGTACGAATCATACGGAGGGCTGAAATGTATTCCTGGCGGGCTTCGGATGGGATGATGAGGAGAGGATGATTCAATCTTAAGAGAATGTAGTTGCTGACGAGTCGTCCTGTTCTTCCATTCCCATCACGGAACGGATGAAGATATTCGTAGAAGCCATGGAAGCGGGCGGCAAGAATCATGGGATGAACGGCTGCCGAAACGATGGCTTTTTCGGTAGATTCCAACAGTTTGGGAACTCTGGCAATGAGTTCTTCGTGGTCGCCAAATACCGTGTCGCCTGCAGCCATGTCCGTGGTGGTGTATTCACCCGGAATGGCTTCTGGAGAACGGTAGGAAAGCGTGTGGCTGGTAACCCGTCTGTTGATTTCTTTCAGAAGATTCTTGTCGAGTGGATGCTGCGTGTTTTGCATCATGTACTCGAAGGCTTCGAAGTGGTCGAGCATTTCGAATGCCTCGAAAAGAGTCTTTCCGGCAGGAATCATCCCCAGACCTTTCTCCTTCAGTTCCCGTGTATCATCTACGGAGAATGAGTTGCCTTCAATGGCGCACGAATGGGTAGAGAAGAGTACTTCATTATATTTGATGTACTCTTCTCTATCCATTTTATTGATGATAAGGGTTTGATATTTTCCTCTCAAATCCTCGTATTCCTTGATTTCCTTTTCGAATGCCATAATCTTCTGTAAGTAATTATTTGACTAACTTTAATATGTTTTTTATAAAATCGTGTGATAAGCCAATAATTTCCAGGATGTCATTTTCGGAAATTTCGTACGCGCAGTTGTAATCGGCTTTTTGCCTTAACTGGAACATACGGGCGAGGAAACTGCCATAAGAGATATCTACGATACCAGTCTTTACGAAGTGTAAACTGAATTGGGTGTTAATGCCGGCATGAGTGTGGGCATTAACACCTTTTGCTATAAATAGAGCTTGTACGGCATGGAAGCAGGCATAGTAATAGCGATTGGCTGCCAAATCCCAATGCTTTAGTTCAACCATTTCATCTGCTTGAGTTAAAAAGCGCTTGGCTTTTTCTACTTGCAGACTGATTAATGTGTCTTTGTTTACTTGATCCATAACTTTTATATTAAACTAATGCCGTCTCGATTTACATTCTCGTAAAAAGGGGTGAAGTTATACGATTCCCATTCTTTCTTTGTGTAAAGAATTGGATTGATTTCTGTGCCGAGGTCGCAACCTAACAAAACAAACGGGTAACTTACTTTGTCATAGTCCGTTTGTTCCAGTTTGTCTTTGTCTAAAAGGATAAGAATGTCCCAGTCTGAATCGTTGCGAGCATCACCTCTCGCTCTTGATCCATACAATATAGCCTTGCTTCCTGAAGGAATAGCAGATTTGGCTATATCTTTTATCTTTAATATGGTCTTGTCGTCTGTTGACATAAGCTTAATCTTTTATAATGGCAAAGATATGGTAAAAAAGCGAAAGTGCCAAACTTTCCTCCCCCAAATTATACTTTTTTATGGGATGATGATGCGGAAGGTGGTGATTCCCTGTGCCTTGTCCTGATGGAGCGAGAGGCTGCCGCCGCTTACTCGCATGATTTGGCGGGAGAGGGAGAGACCGATTCCGCTTCCTTCCGGCTTCGTGGTGAAGAACGGGATGAAAATGTGGGAGGCTACATCTTCGGGGATGAGACCGGCGTTGTTGCTCACGTCGATGATGATGGATTCCTGGGCGTTGGCGTAGGCATGGAGACGGATAAATGTCTTCTTGTTTGCCGCGGATTGCAAATCCGCGGAGCGGCATTCCTGCTTGTTCCTATCCTGATTATTTCCATCTTGCTTGTTTCTTTCTGTAGATAACTTTTCCTGCCCGTTGAAAGCTTCTACGGCATTCTTCAGAAGATTCGTTACTACGTGAGAGAGGAGGCTCTCGTCGGCGTAAGCCAGCAAATCCTTGGGAGAAACCGAAATCTCTACTTCGTGGTTGCAGAGCATCGCCATTCTTTCCAAAAATGGCTCCACATAGAAGAGGGCAGGCTGAGGCTGGGGAACATGGGTAAAGCGGCGATAGTTGTTGACGAAAGCCAACAGCTCGGTTCCTGTTTTATGGATGGTTTCCAAGCCTTGCTTCAGCTTTGCTTGCTCAGCAGATTGCTGCTTCTCAGAATCCTTCATCAATTTGTCTGGAGAATGTAAATCATCAGATTCGTTATCTGCAACCAGCTGCTCTCTGCTGCCCAATTCCTTCAGCAGAGTTTCGCTCAGCGAAGTAACCGGCGTGATGGTATTCATGATTTCGTGGGTCAACACACGAATCAGTTTGATCCAAGAATCCACTTCCTGGTTGCTCAGCTCGTGGCTCACGTCGCTCAGGGCGATGATGCGCACGTGCTTGTCTTTCAGCATGGCTTGCGTCTCATGCTTTGCCAGGTGTTCATCCTTCAGTTTCCCTTTTACCTGGTTCATGTGGGTAAGCACATCCGTATCGAGCAACCGGAGGGCTGTCTGGTTGTGCTGCAGGATGTTGTCGTGGCTATCCACCACCAGGATTCCCGTATCTACCGCATTCAGAATCTGCTCGTAATATTTCTCCCGATCCATCTGCTCCTCTCTCGTATGTTGTAGGAAGAGCTTGATTCGGTTGAGGGAATTGTGCAGAATCTTATCCTCCTTAAACCCCTTCTCCGTAGGAAAGTTGAAGGAGAAATCCCCATTATCTATCGCATCAAAAAGGAAGGTTACCTTCTTGATGTTGCGGCGATAGTGGCGGTAGAGGCGAATGTAACCCACTATAGCCACTAGCAAAAGCACGATTATTATAATTAGTTTATAATCCATATCGCTTAATCTTATTATAAAGCGTCTGGCGGGAAATGCCCAGTCTTGCGGCAACCACCGACAGATTGCCTTCACATTCCCTGATGGTTTTCTCTATCATTCGGCTCTCCATTTCGTCGAGTGTCTGAACCTCCTCCAGGGGCTTCTCTCTTCTCTGTTGGTTTCCGCCGTCAATATCTTCGGCAGAAATCATTCCGCCATCAGATAGAATCACGGCTTTCTCGATGGCGTGCTGAAGTTCACGGATGTTACCGTACCATGGCAAACTGGTAAGTTTTTTCTCAGCTTCTTCCGAAAGACGGAGATTCACCTTATTATATAAATCGCCATATTGACGGAGGAATCTTTCTGCCAGCGGGACGATGTCTGATTTTCTCTGTCTCAGGGCTGGCAATTCCAGATGGATGGTGTTGATGCGATAGAGCAGATCTTCTCTGAATTCGCCGTCCTTCACCATCTGCTGCAGGTTGCGGTTGGTGGCGCAAACCAGTCGTACGTTGATGGGAATCTGCGTACTTCCGCCCACTCTTACGATGCTTCTGCGTTGCAGGGCGGTAAGGAGTTTTGCCTGAAGACCGTAGGATAAGTTTCCTATCTCATCCAGGAAGATGGTACTGCCGTCGGCAAGCTCAAACTTGCCCGGTTTATCCACCTTGGCATCAGTAAAAGCACCCTTCACATGACCGAAGAGTTCGCTCTCGAAAAGGGTTTCCGTAATGGCTCCCATATCCACAGGCAGCATTTTCTTTCCACATCTTGTGGATAAACGGTGTATTTCGTTGGCTAATACCTCTTTACCCGTTCCGTTTTCGCCCGTAATGAGGATGTTTGCATCGGTTGCGGCAACCTTTTCCACAATGCTTCTCAAATTGTTCATAACATCGCTATCTCCCCAATACATAGCGTTTTGTGCATCTTTTCCACCAGGTTTTCCACCTTTGCAGTTAATAACGTTATCCACAGCCTTGTTCTTATCCCTAGCCTCTATCAGCGTACGGATCATCTTCTCGTTTTCAAAAGGCTTCACGATGAAGTCGGCGGCACCTTCCTTGATGCCTGTTACGGCAAGTTGGATGTCGGCATAGGCGGTAAAGAGCACCACTTCGGTTTTCGGGCTGAGGCTCTTGATTTCCCTGAGCCAGTACAATCCCTCGTTTCCCGAATTGATTCCGCTGGAGAAGTTCATGTCGAGCAGCACCACGTCGGGATGCTCCTCTCTCAGCTTGGCTGGGATGGAGTTAGGGTTGGCGATGGTGATGATGCCATCGAATATGGGTTCCAGCAGCATCCTCACCGTAGTAAGAATGTTGCGGTTGTCATCAACAATCAATATCGTTCCTTGTTTCTTAATCATTGTTCGTTTTTTTTATGATGATATTTTCCTTGATGTCCTGCTTCTATCTTTAGTCTACCAGCAGAAAAGCCATGTAGAGGGGAAGAATGAGAGTTTGTGGGGCTGTTCCCACATTTACATCTCCCAGTTTGATGGCTTGAGATACGTGATACTTTTCGGGATTCGAAAGGATGGTCTTGGCACTTTTGATGTTTCCGTTGCTCGCCTTTACTTCTACCAAAGTGCATTTGCCTTTGTATCTTGTAACAAAGTCTATTTCCAAACCCGAATCCTTGCGGAAATAATAGAGTTTGCGATTCATCTTGCCAAAGATGTCGGCCACCAGATTTTCAAAGATGGCTCCCTTGTATCCATAGAGATTGCCTTGCAGAATGTCAGCTGCTGTTCCAGGTTCGAGCATACTGATGAAAAGTCCCGTATCTGCCATGTAAACCTTAAACTGGTCGGGGATGGTGTTGCCATCTAGTGGGAGTTCGGGTGCTGACAGGTTGTAGCAACGGCGGATAATGCCAGCATCTTCTATCCATTGCAAACTGCCCTTATAGTCACGTCCTCTGCCGTTGGGGCGTACTGTGGCGTATGCGAATTTCTTGTTTTCCTTACTCAGTTGACGTGGAATTGACTCGAAGCATTCTCTGATTCTCGACTTGTCTGCTTGTGGAGCATATTTCAGCATATCTACTTTATATTCTTCGATGATGGCTTGCTGCATCCGTAGCACGTTTTGCATATTATGAGTTTCCATAAAAACGCTCACGGCTCTTGGCATTCCGCCGACAATACAATATTGCAGCAGCAGTTGGCGCATTCTTTCGTGGATGGCTTCTTGTACTGGAGTCTTTTCTTCCAGGCAGCGATGCAGGTAGTCGATGGTCATTTTCTTAATGCCATTTGCCCAAAGCCATTCCTCAAAATCCATTGGATACATGTCTATGATGGTCTCGTAACCTACAGGAATAGGAGCCTCTGATGATGCGTTTGTATGGTAACCGCTGACTCCCAGCAGGGAACCCGTTCCGATGACATCATATCTGCCATCAGTCTTGAAGAATTTCAAGGCAGTACGAGCACGTGGGCATTCCTGTATCTCGTCAAAGATGATGCAGGTCTTGCCCGATACGAAATTGGCATCAGGTATTAAGGTAGAAAGTGTCATGCAGAGAAGATCGATGTCCAGACCGCCATCAAATACAGATTTGTATTCTGGGTGCTGGAAAAAGTCTAGATACACAACATGCTCATAATTCTTATGGGCAAAATCGAGTACCGAGAATGTCTTTCCGCATTGGCGACATCCTTTGATGATGAGAGGCATTTTGTGCTCATCACTCTTCCATTCTTTGAGATATTTCTCGATTTTCCGTTTAAACATCTGTTTTCTAGTAATTTATGATGTGTTACTCTTGATGCTGTGCACGTTTTTCAAGGGACTTTTCTTAAATCCATGCACGTTTTTCAAGGGACTTTTTGTTCTGTTCTGCCACTTTTTCAAGGGACTTTCGGTTGCAAAGATACAATTTTTCCTTCTAAAAAGGAAAAAAATCGGTAATTATTTCCTTTTTAATAAGAAAGTTTTTCCTTTCTCTCCAATTATTTTTGTACTTTTGCAACAAAATTTTTAAAATAGGCGTACCCGATTCCTGGGGGATGTTGTATTATGAACAAAGTAGAATCATAAAAACAAGAAAAATGATGAAAAGAACGACTTCCCTTATACTGTGTCTTGTCTTGAGCATTTCCCTATTTGCTCAAAGCAGAGGTGTGACCTTTCAAGTGCAAAACGAAACGCTTACTTCCGTATTGAAGAAGATTGAAAAGGCGGGCGAGAAGAATATCCTCTTTGCCTATCAGGCTACCGACCAATATCACGTTACAGCCAATATCCAGGCTAAGAGACAGAAGGAAGCCCTGGAGATGGTGCTGCAGGGAAAACCTTTCTCCTTTGTAGAGCACAACACCTATTTTGCCGTTCAATACACGGGCAAGACAACCCGGGTGGAACAGATCAAGGGCCGTGTAGTGGATGAGCACCAGCAGCCCTTGCCTTTCGCCAACGTAGTGTTGATTTCCTCCGTCAGCAAGGCTTATGTGGCCGGTTGCGTAACGGCGGAGGATGGAAGTTTCGTGCTTCCTTATGCCGATAAGGATGTGATGCTGAAGGTTTCTTTTGTGGGCTATAAGTCGCAGACCTTGGCCTGCAAGCCTACCATGCACATCGGTCTGCATCCCGACACCCAGCAGTTGAAGGCGGTAACCATCAAGAGTACCCGCCCCAATGTGGTGTATAAGGACGGCGCCTTCACCACCCTGGTATCAGGTACCATCCTGGGCGAACTGGGCTCTGCAGAAGATATGATCAGCCAGTTGCCCTTCGTTTCGGGCGAAGCAGGCAGTTGGGAAATCATCGGTCGTGGAGCGCCCGAAATTTATCTCAACGGCAGAAAACTGGAGAATCTGAACGAACTCAAGCGATTGAGCGCCAAGGATATTCTGAAGGCAGAAATCGTTACCGTTCCCGGAGCGCAGTATAGCTCCAAGACCAATGCCGTAATCCGGCTGCGTGCCGTTCGCAAGCGTGGACAGGGCTTGAGCGGAAGCCTTTATTCTGAATATTCCCAGGGGCGTTATTCGCCTCATGGCTATGAGGATGTGCAATTGAACTATCGCACGGGTGGACTCGATATTTTTGGCGAAGTGGGAGCGGGATTGGATCGCTCGCACACCACCGCCCATTCCGAAACCCAGCTCCATACCACCAGCGACTGGGATTTCAACAGCCGCAGAACTACGAATACCCTCGGTGGAGAGATTCTTATGAACGCAGGTTTCAACTATGAGATTTCCGAGCAGCAATCCTTGGGTATGCGCTATGAGACAACCAATATGATAGGCAACAACTACACCCACAGCTGGGGATCTACCGATGTATTGGAGGATGGCAAACTGACGGAAAGCATGGGCGTAGATCTGTTTTCGAAGAGCAAGCCTCATTGGTCGCATAGCGTGAACGCCTATTATAATGGCGATTTCGGCAAATGGAACATCAACTTCAATGGCGACTTCTATAATAAGGTGAGTCAGAGTACCCAGACGGCGGTTAACGACGGACAGCTGGATGCGGAATCTGAAAGCAAGGTGAGGAGTAATCTCTATGCTGCCAAGCTGGTGGTGTCGGGACCTCTGTGGAAGGGTAGGCTTTCCTTCGGAACGGAAGAGATGTTTACCAACCGCCGCAACGACTTCACCCAGAGCGGCTTTTCTGCCGATGCCTTCAATCACATCCGCCAATCCATCTATGCCGGATTCCTGGAGTATTATCTGAACATCGGGCGCATGAACTATGGTGCCGGTTTGCGATATGAATACCAGAAGACCGATTATTACGAGAAGGATGTGCTGCAGGCGGAACAGAGTCCCAGCTACAGGGATTTGATTCCCTTCGTATCCGTCGGCTACAGCAAGGATAATCTGAATCTTGCCTTCTCCTATCGTCTGAACAAGTACAGTCCTATCTACGTCATGCTTCAGAGCAGCATCGACTACGACAGCAAGTACGAGTACAAGTCGGGCGACCCTCATCTCAAGCCTCAGAAGCAGCACAGTTTCAATCTCTCTGGTAATTACAAGTGGCTGTCGTTTATGGCTTACTACAACTATGTGCTCGACATGTACATGACCTGGTATAAGCCTTACGACGAGGTGAATCATCCGAGTGTGCTTTTGCAGACGATGGCTTCGGTGCCTCATTCCTACCATTGTGGAGCCAATATCCGTGTGGCGCCTTCGTTTGGAATCTGGTACCCCAACCTCACGGCGAGTGTCTTCTACAGTCATGAGAATGTAGATCATCTCAATATCCCCGAGTTAGGCAATCAGCCGCGGTTTACCTTCAGCATGAACAACAATCTGAGGCTCCCCCACCGGTGGTTCCTGAATCTTTCGGGCAATGTCAGCACGAAGGCGGCGATGGGAATCGGAAGAAAGAAATGTATGGGCAACATGGAGTTCAGGGTTTCCAAGAACTTCATGAAGAACGATGCTCTCAAGGTGATGTTTGTAGTGCAAGACCTCTTGCATACAGGATATTATTATTTCGAAGCAAACGGCACGCAGTCGCATCGCACGTTTACCCGATATGCTGATAATCAGAAAATTTTCATGAATGTGAGATACACATTCAATGCAACAAGAAATAAATATAAAGGTAGTGGCGCAGGACAGAGCGAAAGACAACGACTTTAAGCAGCTATTCCTGGAAATGTATCCTCGATTGGTGCGTTATGCCGTGTCCCTTTTGGGAGACGGCAACGAGGCCCGTGACATTGTGGGAGATGTTTTCGAGAAGGCGTGGAACCAATTCTCCTCCTTGCAGATGGAAACAAGGAGGAGCTGGCTCTATGCATCGGTGAGAAATGCCTGCCTCAACTGGTTGAAACACCAGCAGGTGGAACAGACCAACGTAGAGGCGCTGATAGAGGCCACCCGGTATGATATGAGTACCCGGTATGAGGAGCACGAGCGCCTGCTGCAACAGGCAGAGCAGATAGCGAGGGAACTGAAGGAACCCACCTGCACGATTCTCCGCCTCTGCTATTTCGAGCATCTCACCTATCAGCAGGCAGCCGACAGGCTGGGCATCAGTCCCAACACCGTGAAGAAGCATATTTCCAAGGCACTCGCCATCTTGCGCGAGCGAATGAAGCATACAAACATAGAGAATTAGGAGGAAAAGTCATGAATAAGAATCAAGATCAAGAACTGGAACTAGGAAAGGGAAAGAATCATAGAATGGATTCTTTCAGCCATTCTTTGCAGCATCATCCTTTCCTTCAGGAACCGAAGGATGCAGAGGCAGAAAATGTTTCTGAAGCCCGACTTACCCGGATATTCGGGGAAGCCTTGGGCGATGAGCCTTCGAAGGAGGAAACGCTGGCGGCTTGGGAAGCCTTCGAGAAGAAGCATATTTCTTCAGAGAAAGAAACTCTACAGAAGGCAGAAGATGAATTATCAGAGAAAAAGATAGAGAATGAAATCGGAGGAGTAATCGGAAACGAAATCGGAAGGGAAATTGGAGATGAAATCGGAAGAGAAATCGAAGGCAAATCTTCTTCCAGAAAGGTTTCCAAGGCTCGAATCCTGACTTGGATTACAGCCTCAGTTGCAGTAGCGGCAAGCCTCTTTCTTTTTATTTTCCGTTCATCCCAGGAGATTTCTCAGCCAACGGAGTTCTCTATGGAGCTTTTCTCGGAGGTCACCTCTCCCCAGCAGGTGGAGCAGACCCTGAGCGATGGCTATTGCGTGGTTTCTACCCCGGCAGCAACCACCACCTTAGTAACGCTGAGCGATGGCACCAAGGTGATGCTCAACGCCAATTCTACGCTCGAATATCCTGCGTCTTTCGATGATGCATCAACCGATAAGGAAGCCGGCAAAGAAGGCCGTGCTGCCGATGCAGCCCATCAAGTCCGAGAAGTCCGTCTGAAGGGTGAGGCTCATTTCGAGGTAACCAAGAACCCTCATCGTCCTTTTGTAGTAAAGGCGGGCGAGATGCAGACGCAGGTGTTAGGCACCATATTCGACGTGAAAGCCTATCGCAAGGATGCCCCAAAGGTTACGCTGATGCAGGGCAAGGTGAAGGTGAGCAATGCCGATACGGAGGTGGAAATGCGTCCGGGTCAGACTGCTACGCTCCAGTCGGATAAGATAGTAGTGTCTAAGGCTTCGCCTTCAGCCTCCGACTGGCTGGAAGGCGATTTCGATATGGATCAGGTTACGCTGGCAGAGGCGATGAGCGACATCGGAGCCTGGTACAACAAGACCGTAGTCTTCCAATCCCAGGCGAATATGGATAAGCTCATCCACTTCCGCTTCTCCCGCAGGGCAAGCCTGCAGGAAATCATCACGGCGCTGAACGAGATGGGTGTGGCAAAAGTCAGAATAGAAAAGGGCAAGATCATGGTGCTTTGAGCCATGGTCTTGCCTATTCCTATTCCTATCCCTATTCCTATTCCATTTCTTCATACATTTTCATTGCATCTCGATGTAAGTCGTGTATCTGTTCAGCCAACCATTCTGGTGAGAGGATTCTCAATTGGCTTCCCCGGCTCATTAAATATCCAAA
>ERZ869979.88-NODE-88-length-23172-cov-4.736133_pt1 | contig 23172 bp, 15 predicted proteins | sample MGYA00521269_ERZ869979 | MGnify/ENA primary metagenome ERZ869979 (study PRJEB32232, sample SAMN07284974) | human gut metagenome | biome: human-associated habitat; material: feces | host: Homo sapiens | place: Tanzania | collected 2014-04-05 ... | reverse complement strand
TAGTAACTTACCAGGTTTTTCGATTTCTAAATGTTGTCAATACTTCCACCCAATTTGGCTTCCCATTCCTCTATAGTTGGCATCGTACCTTCCAATTTCTCAGGATAGAATTTCTCCAAGTCATATTCTGAGATTGCCATTGGCTGGCTACTTGATTCCAAGGCATATTGGGCTTGGATGCGGTCTTTTTCCTTGCAGATAAGTATGCCTATTGTTGGATTGTCTCGCCCCTCTTTGCGAAGAAGATGGTTACAAGCTACTACATAACCTCCAAGTTGCCCGACATCAGCAAAGGTGAAGGAGCCAATCTTGACTTCCAAGACTAAATAGCATGATAAGTTCAAATTGTAGAAGAGCAAGTCGATAAAGTTCTCTTTTTCTCCTATCTGCAAGCGGTATTCCTTGCCTACGTATGCAAAACCTGTACCCAGTTCAGTTAAGAATTTAGTGATGTTGTTAAGTAACGCATCTTTGAGAATACGCTCATTATATGGTTTGGTAATGCCAGTAAAAGCAAAGTTGTATGGGTCTTTGGTCAACTCCTTTGCTAAATCACTGTCTATAGCTGGCAATGTGCTTTTGAAATTATTCAAGGCTTTGCCCTGTCGCTCATATAAATCTGTGCTGATAAAATTAAGCAACATAGAACGACTCCAACCATTTGCAACAACTTGTTGTACATAGAAAATTGCTTTACTTACATCGTTTGAACATTTATCTATAAGCAACATCTGATGTCCCCATGGCACAGAGAACAAATCTTGCAAAATATGAGTAGCCAATTTTTGGCTTATCAGTTCTGCATTGGATGTTGCAGCTGGTTGCTGCAATATTTCATTTTCAGAATTTGCAGCAACTTGCTGCAAATTCTGAATCTCTTGACTATAAAGCTGATAGAACTTTTTTGTATAACGCAAATTTCTTTCAGATAGTCCTTCCGCATCCGGCATTTCATTTCGTAAATCTCGACTTAACGCTGCATAAAACTTGCTGCCATACTTGTTTTCTGCTTCTTTATAGCATATGTCTTTTCCTAATTCCCAATAGAATTGTAAAACAACATGATTTACCTTCACCGCAGCCTTGATCTGGCTCTGGCGATAACGCGTGCAGAGTTCTTTGATCCACTGCAAGTAATCTTTATCTAATATACTTATCGGCTTATTCATATGTTTATTCCTTTCCCACATTGCGGTTAAAACTGAGGCTTCCGAGTTGCTTCATAATCTCATCTTCTAAACGATGACTCTCTGCAAATGGTACACCTTCCCAAAAGCGAATGGTATCTGATGCTAAAGTGTCTCGGTATTCTGGGAAGTCGAGTTTAAAAGGAGGATTGCTGACGATGAAGTCAAACCTACGCAAAACCCGTTGCTCTCCTTGTGGAATGGTTCCGTTAATGTATTACCTTGTACTACATTTGGCAAAGATGCGGCAAAGTTGTTGAGAATCAAGCTCAGACGAAGCATCTCTGAGGATTTTTCAGAAACGTGTTGGTACACCACTTAGAAACAGTTGCTTGGTTTACTCCCAACTGTTCTGCAAGCCATTTATTGGTCTTTTTCTTTTTGACTAAGACCAGTTTTAGCTGGTTTAAATCTTCCATAACGTTCAATTTATTGCTTTTGATACAAATTTAGTGATTTATTTTTATAACTATGTACCTATGGCGTAATCTTTAACAAGATATAACAAAAAGAGCTTGTGATGATTGAAAGGGAAATATAAAAAATGCAAAATATATAATTGTATATTACATGAAAAGGTCAGATAGTCCAATTATCGAATTCTCTGTTTTTTATATTTTTTATCGAATAAGCATTAAATTTAGCGGGTTAAGTGTGCAGTGTTGACAAATGAGCACAGATGCAGTTTTTGTCGTTTGTGAAAACGAAATGTTTTGTTTATCTTTGCAAACAGAAAAATTTAATATAATAAGTTAAAATTATTGAATATGAAGTTGCTGAAGAAGAAAAGTTCTTGGCTTTTAGCATCATTGCTCTTATTGTCGATAGGTGCAGATGCAAAGGTGAAATTTGATTATTCCCTCGTGTTCGTGCCTGAGGAGGGTGGTGTGAAGTTCGAAAAGATTACAGATGACGCTGATTGTGTAGCAGATTATAAAGGCAACATTGTGGGCAAGACATCTGGTGTCTTCGGCTCTCGCAAGACCAGTACTATTGATTGGTGGGTAATACCTCAGATAGGTGTTTCGCCTGATGGAAAACGTATAGGTTACATCAATGAGAAGAATGGGACAACCAACATCATGATCAAGAATGCTGCCAAAGGTGGCGCAAGCGTACAGCGCACGTTCCGTACAAATGTAGAGGGTTTCTCATGGAGTCCTGATGGCAAGACTCTATGCTTTACCGAGGTGAGAGGCAATCATCATGGCGTGTATTTGGTAGATGCCAATCAAGGTACTGTGGTGCGTCAGATTTCCAATGGAACAGACAATGACTTTGGAGGTGTTATCAGCACCGATGGCAACACTATCTATTTTCATCGTGGCGAGGGCTATGCTTCCTATAGCCTCTGGAGCTATGATCGCAAGACAAACCTTTTCTCCAACTATAGTAGAGGTATGACGGCTTGTCTTATCCCTAATAATTATGATGCTATCTATTGTGCTCGTTTCACAACGAATAAGGAAAGTGAGATATGGCGTGTAAACTTCAAGACGGGTGTGGAGGAAGTTATTCTTTCCCAGCCAGGCAAGAGCTTTAGTACACCTCAGTTGTCTCCTGATGGCAAATGGTTGTTGGTAACAGGTTCTAGTAAGTCGGAAAAGGAAAAAATTGACAATACGGACATCTTCGTGGTTCGCACCGATGGTACCCAGCTTACTCAGCTTACTTACCATCCTGGTAACGACTTGTCGCCTGTGTGGTCTCCGGATGGAAAGAGCATTTTCTTCCTTTCTCAGCGCGGCTCGGTAGAAAAGAACTATAATGTATGGCGCATGGATTTCAATATGTAATCCGCCTCTATAGTTTATATATTTGAATGTTAAGAGTATTAATTATTTAAACTTTTAAAATTATGAGAAAAATCATTATTGCAGCAGTTTGCGCATTCTGCGCTTTTACAGCTTCAGCACAGCGTGCAAGTAGCTCATCTTCTTCTTTCTTCTCTACAGAGAAGGCTGAGGACGGCGTTCAGTTTGGTATCCGTGCCGGTCTCAACGTTGCAGGTATGGACTATAAAGAGGACAATGTGACCGTTTCTACAGACAATAGAGCTAATTGGCATGTAGGCGTTATTGCTGACATTCCTTTGATGCAGAGTCTCTATGTTCAGACAGGTCTTTATCTCCAGAACAAGGGTTACAAGGAGAAAGAGGGAAACTATGAGTTGACAGCAAATCCAATGTACTTGGAAATTCCTGTATTGGCTTCTTATCGATACAACTTCGGCGATGCAGCACAGTTGCAGTTCAATGTTGGTCCTTACTTCGCTTATGGTGTAGGTGGTAAGATTAAGGAAACAGAGGATGGCGACGAGGACAAGTGGGATTGCTTCGGCGATAAAGGTGCAGATTGGAAACGTTTCGATTGTGGTCTTCAGATTGGTGCAGGCTTGACAGTTGCTAAGCACTATTACATTGGTGCTGCTTATGAGTTTGGTTTCTCTAATATTGCCAAGAACTCTGGCGATGGTAAGTTGAAGAACAGAAACTTGATGATTAGTGTAGGTTATAATTTCTAATAAAGTTTTTAAATACTATTTAAATTGCAAGGAGGCACAATTGACAAAGAGTCGTTGTGCCTTTCTTCGTGGTAGAATGTAAATCTATACCAAAAGATGCACTTTTTTGTTGGTAAGTTGTTTTTTTGGCAAGGGAAAATTGCATATTTGTGGCAAAATGCTTATTTTTGCAGTTGTGAGTATTAGCTATAGTGAAATATGAAGAAGAACTTGATTTTGTTTTGTCTGTTAGTTGGATTGATAGTAGCTTGTCAGCGTCCGTCGAACACCCAAAAAACGGAAGAGGAACTAAAAGCCTTATCCTGCATCGATGATTCGGTGGAGGCCTTATCGCCCCATGCCTTTCGCATGATAGAGAAAGGCATGAAATCGGCTCAAGACAGTCTGGCTTATTACGAATATTATATCAGAAAGGCAAAAGTATATGAACTTTCCACCACTCCCGATTCTTCTGTTCCTATTGTGGCCAATACCATCGCTTTTGCCAATAGGCAACCTTCGTCGCCACGTCGCAATTCACTTCTGGCTTTCGCCTATAATCTAAAAGCGGTGGGTCTGCATAATTTCCGTCAGAACCCCGATGAGGTTATAAGGCTCTATAAAGAGGCCACCATCTTGTTGGCCAATAGCGATGCCAAAGATCAGTTGCCTAAAGTCTGTGCCAATCTTGGTGATGCTTACATCTTCAAGAGTCAGTTGCCGGAGGCGGCGGCATGGTATCGACGTGCCTTGTTCCTTGTTGACTCGCTCAAGTTGCCATCCCAGGAAAACATTACTCTCTACCTAGGACTTGCCACCATCTATCTGCAACTCAACGATTTCGATACTTCGTTGAAATATTATCAACAAACAGAGAAGTATTTCTCTCTGATGTCGGTGAGCATGCAGGCTTATTATCTAAATAATTATGGCAATTACTATTATTATACCAGGGACTACAAAGCTTCCCTCCAGAAGTTTTTAACCTTGAAGGCTTTTCTGGAAAAGCACCATAAAACGGAAACCTTCGACATGTATCTCTGCAAGCTCAACCTCGCAGATGTGTATCTCAATCTGGGCGATGTAGTTAGGTCGGAAAAATGCCTCGAAGAGATAGAGCCATGGTTTGCCAAGAATGGCAACGATGTGGCAATTTACTATGTCAACTCCATCCGTATCGGACAAGCTGTGAAACGAGGAAACATGGCAAAGGTAAAAGATATATTGCAACATGAGAAGAAACTGGACAATATGGAGTTCAATCTTCGCCAAATTCGCAATCGTTATCTTCGCAAGTATTATGAGTCAATAGGCGACTATCGGGGAGCGTATGAAAATCTTAGGTCGGATGCACAAATGGATGATTCTCTGGCACATAACCGACTTAATATGCGTGCCTCTGAAATCATGAACCGTTTTGCGCAAGATACCATTCGTTTACACCATAGACTGGAAATGGAGCATAAAAATGCAGTTGTCCAAAGTGCCAACACCATCACGGTGGCCGCTGTGTTGCTGGTCGTGGTCATCATTCTGATGTTTGCCCTTCTTTTCATGCGCTCTCGCAAGCAATATGCACAAGATAAGATGCGCATCATGCAACTGAGGTTAGCAAGTGTGCGCAACCGTATCTCCCCACACTTTGTATTTAACGTCCTCAATGGTAAAATATTGAAGTCGAATGAGCAGGATGCTAATGAACTGCTCGACTTGACAAAATTGATAAGGGCGAACCTTGACTTGTCGTGTCGCCTGGATGTGACGTTACGAGAAGAGTTAGATTTTGTGAAGCGGTACGTCCATGTGGAGAAACAAATGGTGGGCGATGACTTCGAGTTCCGCATCGACCTGGCCAAAGCGGTGGATATCGATAGTGTGCGCATTCCTTCCATGTTCGTTCAGATACTTGTGGAGAATGCCTTCGTGCATGGACTGAAGGGATGGGATGGCCATAAGTCTATTCATATCAAGATAGACAAGAAAGAAAAAGCAACCAGCATCACGGTCAAGGACAATGGTCCTGGATTTGATATCCGTAGCGTAGGAAAGAAACGTACTGGACTGAGTGTTATTACCCAAACTATAGCCATCGTCAATGAGCGAAATAAAAGCAAAATGACCTTCTCGCTCAACAATGAGCAAGAGTGCGGAAAAAACATAGGATGCGTTGCTACGATAGTTATTCCTGATAAAATCAAACTTTTTATTTGACAGAAGAACCGCAAGATGAAAACAATCATTATAGATGACAATAAGCAGGCTGCCGAAAAACTGAAAGAAAAGTTGGGCAGATACCCTGAGATAGAAGTGGTCGCCATAGAGCACTCTGGATTAGATGGGCTGGCGAGCGTGAGTGAGTTTCAACCAGACTTGCTCTTTCTCGACGTGCAGTTGCCTGATATTTCAGGAATAGATTTTCTGGAACGAGTCGATTCTTTCACTTATGGTCGTAGTAGAGTAGTGATGTATACCGCTTACGATGAGTTTGTGTTGCCAGCTTTCAGGAAGAAAGCCTTCGACGTGCTACTGAAACCTATTGATGACAAGGAATTGGACATCATCATGCAGCGACTAACCGAACAGCCCCTTTTGCCAACCCTGCAATCAGATGGTCGGAATAAGGAAGAAATAGTGTCAGACTATGGTAAGTTTCTACTCTATACAAATACTATAGATTTCAAACTGGTGGACAAGCGTGACATCGCTCTCTTTCAGTATAATCATGAAGTGCGTTGTTGGGAGGCTGTGGTGGCAGGCAGTAAGGCGCCTGTTCGCCTGAAGCGGACCATCAAGAGTAATGACCTGTTGGGAGTGGACAAGCAATTTATGCAAGTAAACCAGAAATTTATTATCAATATGAATTATCTGATAGAGGTGGTCGATAATGTTTGCCACTTCTATCCGCCGTTTGATGGCATAAGCTATGTCAAAGTGGGACGCCTGTATCGTAAAAAACTGGTGGAACGCTTTTATTGTCTATAATTTCTATGCCATAAAAGCGACTTTTCTGTTAAAATCCGTATAAAAACTAACAAAAAGCACGAATATTGCAAAATAATCGTGCTTTTTGTTGTTTATTTCAATAGTTTTTTCTAATTTTGCTATCTGGTATAAGATGATACCATCAAAGATACAATAACATAAAACAACAGAAATGGAGAAAATAGACAATCTTGACAGAAAGATATTGGGTATCTTGTCTAAGAATGCCCGCATTCCTTTCAAGGATGTTGCGGCAGAGTGTGGCGTATCCCGTGCAGCTATCCACCAGCGTGTGCAGCATTTGATGGAGGCTGGATTTATCACGGGTAGTGGATTCGACGTAAACCCTAAGAGCTTGGGATATTCTACCTGTACATACGTGGGTCTGAATCTGGAACGTGGTAATATGTATAAGAAGGTGGTAGAACGCCTTCAGAACATACCGGAAATTGTGGAGTGCCACTTCACTACTGGTTCTTACACCATGCTTCTTAAACTTTATGCGCGCGACAATGAGCAGCTGATGGATTTGCTCAACAATAAGTTGCAGGCTATTCCAGGTGTGGTTTCTACGGAGACCTTGATTTCTCTTGAGCAGAGTATCAAGCGAGAAATTCCTGTTATTTTGGAAGAAGAATAAAATATTCAACGTAAATATAAATGGTAAGGTTGTTTCACATGGGTGTTGCAACTTATGACCGGGGAGAGGCATAGGTTAAGACTTAAGTCGGTCGTGAGTGGTTCCTTTGTGAAACATCCTTTTTTTATGTAAATAAGCAGATGGAAACATTTGATTTGGATTCACACTTGCAAGGTGTATATTCTGTTTTTCCCGAGGCTCCTCATCAGCCGGTAATTGGTATTACTGCCAACTACGAGGGCATAGATGCTACGCTTCGTGACCGATATTATAAACAAGTGATAGCTGCGGGCGGTACTCCTGTTATCATTCCTCCTGTTGCCGATGCAGATGTTATCGTCAATACGCTCCAGCATCTGGACGGATTGATTCTTACTGGTGGCGGCGACCACAACCCTCTCTGGATGGGTGAGGAGCCTTCTCCTAAGCTCCATCATATCAATCGGGAGCGTGATCTTGCTGAGTTCCTCCTGGTTCGCCTGGCTTATAATCGACAGATTCCGATGTTGGGTATCTGTCGTGGCATTCAGACTTTGGCTATAGCTTTAGGGGGAAAGGTGGAGCAGGACATCAGACAGGGAGTGAAGCATTCGCAGGATGCTGAGCGTGAGGAACCTACCCATAGTGTGCAGATAGTGAAGGATTCCACCTTATTTAATATATATAATAGCGAGAAGATTTTTGTCAACTCCTTCCATCATCAGGCTGTGAGTGTGCCGGGAAATAAACTGCGCTGCATCGCCAAATCTACTGATGGCATCATAGAGGCTGTGGAAAGTAGCGAGTATAAGTCTATCCTCGGTGTGCAATGGCATCCGGAATGGTTGGAGAAAGACGGACTGAAGATATTCCAATGGCTTACTGCTCAGGCTGCCGAGTTTTATCAGGCGAAGCAGTTGCATCAGCGCATCCTTATTCTTGATACACATTGCGATACGCCGATGTTCTTCCCGCAGGGTATCTGTTTCGACCATCGCGACTCCCGTATTCTGGTAGATTTGCATAAAATGACTGATGGCCATCAGGATGCAACGACGATGGTGGCTTACCTGCCGCAGCCTAAGTTGGGTGAGACCTTCAGCAGCAAGGTAGATTTTGATGTGGCTGGTCCTACCCAGTATGCTGACCTGATCTTCGACAAGATAGAGGCTATTGTGAGCAAGAACAGCAATTACCTGAGTATCGCCCGTACCCCTGCCGACCTCTATAGCGACAAGCGGAAGGGAAGAAAGAGTATCATGCTCGGTATTGAGAACGGACTGGCGCTTGGCCACGACCTTGCCAACGTGAAGCATTTTGCCCAGCGTGGCATCGTCTATATTACGCTCTGCCATAATGGGGATAATGATATTTGCGATAGTGCCCGTGGCTGCAATACTCACAATGGTGTGAGCAGTTTTGGCGAGAAGGTTATCCAGGAGATGAACCGCCTGGGCATCATGGTAGATTTGAGTCATGCTGGTGAGAAGAGTTTCTACGATGCTTTGGAAATCAGCAAGACGCCTATCGTCTGCAGTCATAGTAGCAGTAAGGCGCTCTGTGATGTGCCTCGCAATCTGACCGACGACCAGATGCGTGCGCTTGCTGCCAGAGGAGGTGTAGCCCATACCACACTTTATCACGGTTTCCTTCGCAAAGAGGGTGAGGCTGACATCATGGATGCTATTGCCCATCTGGAACATGCTATCGACATCATGGGTATCGACCACGTGGGTCTTGGTACAGATTTTGATGGTGATGGCGGAATCCGTGGCTTAGCCGATTCTTCTGAACTCATCAACTTTACCATCCAGTTGCTCCGTCGCAGGTATAGCGAACAGGATATCGCCAAGATATGGGGTGGCAACTGGCTCAGAGTAATGGCGCAGGTACAGGCTGTTAGGTAAGTGAAGAGTGAAGAATTCAAATGTTACCGGTGAGTTGAAAGGTAATTCTATAGAGAAAAGATAATCATAAAGTTCAAATCTGAAAGTTCAAAATAAACAAGATGACGAAGAAAATGAAAATCATATTGGGTGTTGTGGCTGCTGCGGCTATTGTGGCAGGTGCATATACTTACAAATCTACTCATGGCACAAGTTCGCCTGAGGCACAGGAAGTGGAAGAAGCAGAGAAACTGAATCCAGTAGGTCCAGCTTTCAATGCGGATTCAGCCTTTGCTTATTGTCAGGCTCAATGCGACTTCGGTCCTCGCACGATGAATAGCGAGGCGCACGATCTTTGTGGCGAATGGATTGTAAGGAAATTCAAGCAGTTTGGATGTGAGGTAGAGGAGCAGAAAGCAGACCTCAAGGGATATGATGGCACGATATTGAAGAATACCAATATCATCGCTCATTATAATCCGAAGGCTACCACCCGTATCCTACTCTGTGCCCATTGGGACAGTCGTCCTTGGGCAGATAATGATCCCGACAGTACCAACTGGCGCAAGCCTGTGATGGCAGCCAATGATGGTGCAAGTGGTGTGGCAGTCATGCTGGAAATCGCCCGCCAGTTGCAGGCTGACAAAAAGTTGAATCCTGCTATCGGAGTAGATTTTGTATGTTTCGATACAGAGGATTGGGGAACTCCTCAATGGGCTGATGTTCAGGATAGTGGAGATACCTGGGCTTTGGGCGCTCAGTATTGGAGTGAGAATAAGCCTGATGGTTATTCCCCTCGTTATGGAATCCTTCTCGACATGGTAGGTGGACAGGGTGCCAAGTTCTATCGTGAGGGTATGTCTATGCAGTATGCTTCTGCCATTGTCAAGAAGGTTTGGGCAGCAGCCCGTCAGGCTGGTTATGGCAGTTTCTTCCCTAAGAGTGATGGCGGTATGATAACAGATGATCATATCCCGGTAAATGAAAAGGCGAAGATTCCTACGATTGATGTGATAGCCTATTATCCTGACTGCCAGCAAAGCAGTTTTGGTCCTACCTGGCATACGGTAAGTGATGATATGGCTCATCTGGATAAAAATGTTCTGAAGGCTGTGGGTCAGACGATGATTCAGGTGCTTTATACAGAGGAATAGATAGGCACCGCATTTGGGTATAAAAGGAAGTGTTCCTAAGGAAAGTTGTTGCTTTCTTTGGGAACACTTCTTTTTTAGCCCTGTTGAAATCTCCGTTCATAGTCGTTGAATGTCCGTTCAACGTCTTTGAACCGACATTCAACGTCTTTGAACCGCGGTTCAACGTCTTTGAATGGAAATTATATCTGCCCAGACTCAACTTGTCTTACCACTCTCTCTGTTAATCTATCTACTCCGTTCGGATCATACTTCTTGGTAAGGCTCGCACCGAAAGCCCAAGCGAAGGCCTGATAGAAGCCAGCTCTCACTGGACCCAGAAAAGCCTGTATCAGTTGGTAAGAGGAAGAATTGCATTCGCGGTAAACTAACTTGATGCAGAGTTTACCCTGTGCGTATGTCAGTTTTTTCATTCTTGGCGTGTATTCCTCCTTGATACCTTTCTCTACCAGTTTCATGTGTGCATCCTTTGCTCTCTTGTTAGGCAGAGTTTCCAGATATTCACCGGTTTCGATGATAATCTTTCTTACCTCTTTAGCAATAGGCAGCACCTTTTTTACATTATATACCAGTCGGTTGTAAGCCATACGCTGCTTGGCATTCTTGAATACCGGTTCGGGATATACATAGACATTGTTGACCTCCACATATTGTATGCTGTCCTTTCCCTGCAATACCTTGCCGACTTTCACCATCGGCTCGAAGGTAGGGCTATCCATATCCACATCCCTGTTTTCCGGATGAGTCTCATCATCCTGTGCAGCCATTCTCAGAGTCGTACCTAACATCAGGCATATCAAAAAAAGTATTTTGTATTTCATCTTTCTGTCCTCATTTTAGTCTCTAAATTTTTTCTCATTTTAGTCTCTAAATCAATCAGATGGCAAAGTTACACAAATAATTTGTATGCAGATATTTTTTTCGTCTTTTTTATGAAAAAGTGGATTGAAATGCTTCAAAATACGGCTCAGATACCCTTAAATACGGATAATGTTACCCTTTTATTGTTAAAATAATAAATTTTAAAGCAATAACTTGTAATAAGTGAGAATTTATTAGTAATTTTGCACCGCTTTTAATCAAATAGCGATACTTATGTTTGTTATTTGTGAAAAATTGTATCAGGTGAGAGAACGGTGGGTTTGTCTGGCGTGCAACATATTTTTAATATATGCAACCGTTTACTCCAACGAGAAAAAAATAATTATTAATAATTTATAAACAACAATTGAAACAAACAAGAATGAGAAGAATTTCCCTATTGCTTGTCTCTCTGATTGTGTTGACTGTCCAAACTGCCTTGGCGCAAACCTTTAGCGTCAAGGGAACGGTTATGTCTGCTGATGACAATGAACCGCTGATTGGTGCAACCATCCTTCAAGAGGGTACAACGAATGGTGTAGTGACCGATGTTGACGGAAACTATACCATCGAGGTGAAGGACGCTTCTAAGGCTACGCTGGTGATTTCATACATCGGTATGGTGACTCAGAAACATCCTGTCAATGCACAGACGAAAACGCTGAACATTACGCTTACTTCTGATTCCAAAGTGATGGATGAAGTCGTAGTTGTGGCGTATGGCGTTCGTAAGAAAGGAACCATTGCGGGTTCCGTGTCTGCTGTGAAAGCTGAAAAGATTGAAAACGTCCCTGCGGCAAGCTTCGACCAGGCTTTGCAAGGACAGAGTACCGGTTTGCAGGTCATCAGCTCTTCTGGTGAACCAAGCAAGGCAGCTACTTTCCAAATCCGTGGTACAAACTCCATCAACTCTGGTAAGTCACCACTTTTTATCCTGGATGGTGTGCCAATCTCCAGTTCTGATTTCAATACTTTGAGTCCTAACGACATCGAAAGTATTTCTGTATTGAAAGATGCTTCTTCTACTTCTATCTATGGTGCCCGTGCGGCTAATGGTGTGGTTGTAATCACATCTAAGCGTGGTCTTTCTTTGGATAAGGCGAAGGTTACCCTCCGTGCTCAGTATGGTTTCTCACAGTTGGCTCAGACCAACTGGTCTATGATGAATACTGATGAGCGTATCCAGTTTGAGAAAGAAGTAGGACTGGACGCTGGTAAGGATTACAATCTCCTCTCTAAGGTAAATGTCAACTGGCTTGACGAGGTGTTCAATGATGCGGCTCCTTTGCAGAGCTATGAACTTTCCGTGAATCGTGCTACTGACCGTTTGAACTACTATGTTTCTGGTGGTTTCTATGATCAGGATGGTATTGCGCAGAATTCCACCTTCCGCCGTTACAACATCCGTACCAATGCAGATGTGAAGGCGAGCAACTGGTTGAAGATCGGTACCAACACCATGGCAGCTTACGAGGAGGCTCAGCAGGCAGACGATGGTTCTTATACCACCGTTACCCCAATTTCTGCTTGTCGCTTTATGCTTCCATATTGGAGTCCATACGCAAAGGATGGCAGCTTGGCTTCTCTTGCAGCAGGCAACTGGGCTGGTACGAGCGAGAACCCTATCGTATATATGGCAAAGAATCCTATCAAGAACAAGAAGTATAAGATTCTCTCTACTATGTATGCAGAGATTTATCCTATTGAGAATCTGACTATCCGCACCCAGTTTGGTGCAGATTTCTCTCACTCTACCGCATTCATGCAGTCTTTCCCAAGTCTCTCTTCTAACAACGGACAGGGTCTTGCGGCTCGCCAGAGCAGCGATATGCTCAATTTGACTGAGACTACAACAGCCAACTATCGTTTCACCTTGAAGGATATCCATTCTTTCAACGTGATGCTGGGTCAGGAGGCTGTCGATTATCATTCAGAGGGATTCAATGTTTATTCCAGAGGACAGAATAATGACTTGCTGACCAATATTTCGTCTGGTACACGTGCCAGCCGCTGGTCTGACTCTTCTTCAGATTATTCTTACTTGTCATTCTTCATGCGTGGCGAGTACAACTATAAGGAACTTTATTATGCAGACTTCTCTCTCCGTACCGATGCTTCTTCCCGATTTGGTAAGGATCATCGCTGGGGTACTTTCTGGTCTGTAGGTTTCATGTGGAATGTGAAGCAGACTGAATGGCTCAAGAAGTATAACTGGCTGAGCAACGCACAGTTGGCTGTCAGCACAGGTACTTCCGGTAACTCAGAGATTCCTAACTATTATCACCTCGCATTGGTGAGCGGTGACGCCAACTATGACGATACAGCTGGTCTCTATCCTTCACAGAGTGGTAATGAGGAATTGGGTTGGGAGTCCACTTGGGCAAGCAACTTTGCTTTGCGTCTTGGTTTCTTCGACCGTATCAACTTCAGTTTTGAGGCTTATTACAAGCGCACTTCCAACATGCTGATGCGTGTGCCAGAGTCTTACACCGTAACAGGTGAGGGTTATCGTTGGAAGAACGTGGGTGTGATGGCTAATAAGGGTATCGAGTTGAGTGCTGACGGCGATGTAATCCGCACCAAGGACTTTACCTGGAATGTAAGCGCCAATGTATCTTACAACCAGAACCGATTGAAGGAACTCTATAATGGTGTGACTGAGTATGTGAACTCAACTACTGGTTTGAAATATGTAGTAGGTCACTCAGTAAGCGAGTTCTTCCTGAACCGTTATGCAGGTGTGAACCCAGCGAATGGTGAACAGCTCTGGTATGATAAGGATGGTAACGTGACCAACGAGTTCCGTGAGAGCGACAAGGTGATGATGGGCAAGACCTACGATGCACCTTGGATGGGCGGTTTCGGTACCAGCTTGCGCTGGAAGGGCTTGCAGTTGTCAGCTCAGTTCAGCTGGATCGGTACACGTTATGTTATCAATAACGACCGTTTCTTCGAGGAGAGTGGTGTAACCTTCGGTACAGCTTACAACCAGTCTAACCGCTTGTTGTATGACCGCTGGAAAAATCCAGGTGATATTACCGACATCCCTCGCTGGGGTGAGGTTAACCAGTTGGATGACCGTTACTTAGAGAACGCTTCTTTCTTGCGTATGAAGAACCTCAGTTTGTCATACTCTTTGCCACAGAGTCTGTTGAGCAAGACCAAGTTCTTCTCTTTGGTAAGAGTCTATGCTCAGGCACAGAACCTCTTCACCATCACAGGCTTCAATGGTCTTGACCCAGAGGTTTCATCCAATGTTTATCAGGCGCAGTATCCAGCATCACGCCAGTTTACGCTTGGTGTAGAACTGTCATTCTAAACAAAGAAAGGAGATAATAATAATGAAGATTAAACATATTAAGACATATATACTGTCAGCTGTCCTGACCTTGTCTTTTTCTTCCTGTCTTGACAAGTATCCTGAGGATTCTATCCGCATGGATGAGGCTATCAATACCGTGGATGATGTAGATAAGCTGGTCTATGGAATCTATGACAGTTTTAAGAGCAGCGCATTGTACTCGGGCAAGTTGACACTCTTGCCAGACTTGCAGACAGACTTCGTGTATTGTGTGAAGGGCTACTCCAATACCTATGGCGATATCTATCGCTGGAAGGATATCAAGCCTACCAATACCGACATCGAGTCTGTATATGGTGCCCTTTATGGTGTTATCAATAGTGCCAACTTCCTGCTTGACAATGTAGAGAAAGTGAAGCTCAATACCACCAGTGATACAGAACTGGACAGGTTGGAGCAGTATCAGGGTGAGGCTTACTTCGCTCGTGCCTTGGCTTATTCTGAGTTGATCAAGATGTTCTGCAAGGCTTATGATAATGATGAGCAGGCAGAGAAAGACTTAGGTGTGGTACTCACAGAGCATTATTACGGCAATGAGCCACAGAAGCGTGCCAGCTTGAAGGCTTCATACGAGTTCGTATTGAGAGACCTTGATAAGGCTACAGAGTATCTGAAGTTGGAAGATGACTTTACTGGAAGTCTCTACAACGAGATTTACTTCAATGAATATACTTGCCATGCCTTGCGTGCGCGCGTATCCTTATATATGCATCGCTGGGATGATGCCATCAAGTATGCTTCTAAGGTTATCGGCAGCAAATATTATACATTGGAGAAGGCGTCTTCTAAAACCTATTCCAGTCAGGTGAACGACTATAAGTACATCTGGACTTATGGTGATTCCCGTGAGGCTATCTGGAAGGTCGGTTTTACAGTAAACAGTTATGGTGGTGCCTTGGGTACTATCTTTGATAACTACAACTATGTAACTTATCGTCCTGACTATGTGCCAGAGACTTGGGTTATCAATTCATACGATACCAATGATCTTCGTCCTGCAGCCATCTTCACCACCCGTGTGACAGGTTATGAGCACGGATTGCAGTGGCCTTTGCTGAGCAAGTATTTTGGTGATGCAGAATTCCTGAACAGTAACATCCTGCATGTTCACCAGCCAATGGTGTTCCGTCTCTCAGAGCAGTATCTGATCCGTGCTGAGGCTTATGCTATGAAGGGTGAATATGGCAAGGCAGGTAAGGACATCTCTACCTTGCGTACAGCCCGTTACTCATCATACGGTGGTAACACATCCTTGAGCGAGAGCAATGCCATGAAGATTATCGAGGCAGAGCGTGTGAAGGAACTCTATATGGAAGGTTTCCGTCTGAACGACCTCAAGCGCTGGCACAAGGGATTCGAGCGTAAGGCTTCTGATCAGCCTGCTGCCAACTTCGTACAGAGCAGCTTGAAGGTAGAGAAGGATGATCCACTCTTTGTCTGGCCAATTCCACAGCATGAGCTGGAAGCACCAGGTTCAGAGATAGAGCCTAATGAAAGTAATAAATAACGGATTATTAATAAAGAGACGATCATGAAGAAAATAATGATGAGATGTTTGGCAGCAGTAGCTGTACTCATCGCTCTTGCGAGCTGTTCGCAGGATTTTACTACCTATTCTGGTCCGAGTCATATCATGTTCTCTGATACGCTCTATCAGTATCCTGTACAGGAAAACAACGAAATCTTCAATGTTCCTGTATCAGCTACCGAAAAAGTGGATTACGACCGCACCTTCGGTGTGGAAGTTGTCGATAAAGAGAGCAATGCCATCGAGGGTAAGCATTATCGTGTGCTCAACAATACTGTCACTATCAAGGCAGGCGAGATGGTAGGAAATGTGCAGGTTCAGGGTATCTATGATAATATCGGAAAGACGGACTCCTTAGGTTTCACATTGAAACTGGTGATTCCTGAGAAGTACAACTGGACTGAACTCTACAAGGACTATACTCACGTGGTGATGCAGAAGGCTTGTCCTTTCGATATCCACAATTTCTCTGGTTGGTGTATGGTTACTTCTACTTTCTACAGTTCATATTTGAACAACGTAACCAACCGTCTGATCAAGACAGAGGTGGTAGAAGGCGAGGAGAATACTGTTCTGCTGAAGGATGTATATTATAAGGGTTACGACCTGAAGTTGAAGTTTAAGACTGGCAACCTTCTGGAGCCAAAGGTAGAGATGGACGACCAGATAGCCGGTGAGACCGGTGAGGCGTTCGGTACCATCTATGGAGACGGCAAGTTGCGCATCAGCCAACCTTCACTCTATACCTCTTATTATAATACCTGCCAGAACTATGTATTGCAGTATGTCAACATGAGTGTCGATAAGAAGGACGGTACATCATTTGGTAATGTAGGAACCTTCATCACCATGTTTGAGTGGGTAAGCGATGCTGAGGCAGAGAGACTCAAAGAACAAGGTTATTAAGCCTTTCGGGTGCTTATATAACGCAGATATATTCAAGAAAATAATAACAGAATAACAATATGAAAAAGTTAATTTCAAGATATTGGCTCGTACTTGTGGCGCTGGTTTCAGTGACCTTGTTCACCGCTTGTTCCAGCGACGACGATGCCGTAAATCCTGTATTTCCACAGGTGCAGACTATCTCAGGTGCTGCTGGCGATGTGAAAGAGTTTACTTTCGAAGCCAACGAGAGCTGGAGCCTTTCTTCTAATCAGATCTGGTGTAAGATCTCTAAGGTAGAGGCTCAGAATGAGAATCAGGAAGAGGCGAAGGCTGTAGTAAAGCCTGGTTTCGTGCTCAATGGTGCTGCAGGTAAGCAGACTATCCAGGTAACTATTACTGATGATGATGCCAGCAAGGATATGAGCGTAGCTCAGTTGAACTTGAAGATGGGCGGTCAGGAAGTAACTATTGCTGAGATTCAGCGTTCTGCCGAGGGTTATGAACTCAAGGTTTATGATGAGTTGGGCAACGATATTACTGAGACCGGTATTACTGTAGGTTACAAGAATGTCGCAGGTCAGCCTATCTACAACAAGTTTACTGTCAAGTCAACCTATCGTTTTGCTGTGACCAACACTCCTGCTTGGGTAGAGTTGGAAGGCGGATTCCTGGTAGGTACCCCAAATAATGAGGTTGTAGGTGGTGCTGCCTTCAAAGAGGGCCAGGGCGTGAGTGCTAAGTATGCCATTGCCAAGGAGGCTAACTACACCATTACCTTTGCTTCTGAGGATGGTAAGGCTGCTGTGACCGTACCTGTTATGTATAATGGTATGACTACCAACACAATGGATGTCACTTATCCTACGGTTTCACCATGGGCGGTATGGAATGTATCAATGGACGGAAAGGTATTCTCTCAGAATAGTACAAGCTTGACAGGCGAGGCTACCAATGATTTTACCTACCATAACTTCGTTCCTTTTATCCTCAACACATTAAATGATGATTATCAGCTGGTTGTCTTCGAAAGCAAGGAGAATGGGTTGTTCGAGGATTCGTCTGACGCTGTGAAGTTGCAGGGTGAGAAGGGTGATGTTAAGCTTACTGTTGCTCCATTGACAAGCGGTAGCCGTGAATTCCTGGTTTATGCATTGCCTAAGGCTGTATATGAGAATTTGGAGAATGGTCTCGACGATATGTTGGAGAACGAGTTCACTACTGTAAAGAGTGATTATGACCGCTACTTCCTGATGAATCTTGTGCAGAAAGAAAATAAAGTTGAGACTAAGGCTCCTACAGTATTGCTTAACAACTGGGAGAACTTGGAGTGCAAGAAAGACCAGAATGGCATGTACACGGAGGTGGTTAATAGTTATCTCAACTATTATGGTGATGAAGTCTATGTAGTTAATGCTACCGTTGGAAAGGCGGTTACTGTATATCCGAATATCACAGACTGGGCACCTAACGAAGAAGACTTCAGCAATGTTTATTGCTTTGACAGTGCAGGCGAACCTGTAAGCCCAGAACCTGGTATGGACGAGAAAGATAACTGGATATTTACCTTGCAGGTTACCGAAAATGCTCCTATCTTTATGGCTTTCAAGGATGCAAGTGGCAATGTGTTGAGAGTCTTGGTTATAGAGCGTGATGATTATTAATTCAAAAGAACAGAATGGATAGATTAATAAAATATTCAAAAGCACTCTTGTTGCTCTTGGTCACAATGCTGACCTTTACTGTGACAAGCTGCTCTGACGATGAAACCGAAGGCTGGGACGGCACATACGGATATGTGCAGTTCAAACTCAGCAAGAAGGTTTCTGCAAGAGCTACCCGTGCTGCTGCCCTTGATAAACTTGAGAAATTGGATGATGCCAAGAAAATCAAGGTAGTCATGGAGCATAATGGTACGACCGTGTCTCAGACTTTGGTGCTCAATTCTTATAATTCAGAGAATGCTGAGTATGGTCTGAGAAGTGACAAACTGCAACTCGCCTCTGGTACCTACACCGTCATCGGTTTCTATCTCTATGATGCTGTAGATGAGGAGTTGCTGGCTTCTTCTGCCGGCGAGACATTCACCGTTGTTGGTGGCGGTCTGAAAGTTCAGGATCTGATGGTAGAGACTGTAGAGCGCGGTAAGGTGAAGTTCAATCTTGTCAAGGAGTGGGAGAAGACCCGTGCTGGCAATGCCGAGTATCTCTTCTCTAACATCCGTCTGGTTGATGTCAGCGTAACCAACCTCTTTACTCGTGAAACCTTTACATTCCCAGAATTGAAGGTGAAATACAAGGAGTCAAGTGAGGAACATCAGAATCCGGATAATGAAAACGATAAGTATATGGAGGTGGGTACTGCCTACTGTGATTCTACTGTATGGCTTCCAGCCGGTACTTATCAGGTTACTTCTTACACCACATACGGCAAGACCGGTGCGGTAAAGACCAAGTATGAGACCCAGCCTGTAAAGGGTGAGGCGTTTGTCGTAGAGGATAATCAACTGAATGATAAGGCTCAGGTGCCTATCCTGCTCTCTAAGACCAAGGAATACATCAAGGACTATGAGGCTCTGAAGGCTATCTGGGAATCTCTCCAGGGTAAGGATTGGAGTTTCTATGGCGATGCTACCTCAAAGGGTGCTAACTGGAACTTCAATAAGGAACTCGATATGTGGGGCGACCAGCCGGGCGTAACGCTCAACAGCAACGGCCGTGTCATCGGTCTCATCATTGCTGGTTTCGGTGCTAAGGGAATCGTACCTGATGCCATCGGACAGCTGACAGAACTCCAGGTGTTCAACCTCGGTTCTCACGATGAGAAGATTGGTGCCAACATCTTCAATGACTACGATGCAAACAGTCTGACTGCTGCAAAGAAGAGCAGCATGCGTCACGACTATGAGAATAAGTTCCTGAAGTATGACCCACGTGCTAACATGTCGGAGATGATTGTAGAAAGCTACAACTCAGATCCTAAGGTGGCACCGAAGAACAGAATCAAGAAGGACAGCCGCATCAACCTGAAGGATGCACAGATCGGTACATTGACCAACCGCATCAGCGGTATTTCAAAGGCTATCTACCGTCTCACCAAGTTGCAGCAGTTCTACATCGGTAACTCTTCTATCACAGCCGATGAGGTTTGTGCGAAGTTCTACAATGCTGACGATCCTGTTTATGGTAAGTTTGCGCAGGAGTTCAAGGAAGAGGATTGGGACAAGATGGAAAACCTGACCGATATCGAGCTTTACAACTGTCCGAAGATCAGTCGTATTCCAGACTTCTACTATAATCTCCCTAAATTGCAGGCGATGAACCTGGCACGATGCAAGGGTATCTCAGCCAACCAGTTGAGAAATGACTGGACTCGCTTAGCAGAGGAGAAGACCGGTAAGACACTCCAGATTCTCTATATGAGCTACAACAACCTGGAGGAGTTCCCTGAGCATTCTGCATTGAAGAAGATGGTAAACCTCGGTCTGCTCGACCTGGCTTACAACAATATCAAGAAGTTGCATCCGTTCGGTTCTGAGGTAGCACTTTCTTCACTCTATCTGAACAACAACCAGATTGAGGAGGTTCCTGCTAATCTCTGTGCCTTTACAGATGATGTAGAGAGTCTGACCTTCGCCCACAACAAACTGAAGAAGATTCCTAATATCTTCGATGCAAGTTCGGTTCGCGAGATGGGTTCTGTAGACTTCTCTTACAACGAGATTACTGGTGTAGATAATAGTCATGGAACCTACAAGGGTATCAATGCAGCAACCGTTACTCTGTCTAACAACAAGATAGAGAAGTTCCCTTCAGAGTTGTTCACAGCCGGTTCGCCAATCACAACCATCGATTTGAGCGGCAACCAGATGCGTACCATCCCTAAGGGTTCCATCAAGGGCAAGAAGGCTTATCTGCTGCAGGTCATCGACCTCCGATTCAACAAGTTGACATCCCTCTCTGATGACTTCCGCTCAACCACATTGCCATACATTACCAATATGGACTTGAGCTACAACTGCTTCACCGAGGTGCCAACCCAGCCATTGAACAGTGCTGTGCTCCGTGCCTTTGCCATCAACCACCAGCGTGATGAAAAGACCGACCAGCGTTGCCTGCGTACATGGCCAACAGGAATCACAACCTGTCCGAGTCTGATCCAGTTCCAGATTGGTTCCAACGATATCCGTAAGGTAGAAGAGACACTGACCTCTCACCTTTATATCCTGAACATCGCAGACAACCCTAACATCTCTATCGATGTAACCAGCGTCTGCCCATACATCAAGGCAGGTAAGTATATGCTGTTCTACGACAAGAATCAGGACATCCGCGGTTGCGATGCTTTGGATCTCGAAAATTAAACCCTATAAGAAAGTAGTAATATGAAATATATGAATAAACTGACATTAGGTATCGTTCTCGCTGCCGGGCTTTTTACAGCCTGCAGCGATAAGGATGATGTCGATATCCCAGGAGGTCTGGCGCTCGATAAAGAGGAGATAGCCATAGGCCCTCAGGGTGGAACAGAGCAGATTGCCATCGCTGCCTCACAGGACTGGGTGGCAAATACCTCTGAGCCTTGGCTGATGCTTTCGCCTGCCAACGGTGTGGGTTCTGTTGAGGGTACCATCAAGGTGGATTCTACTCTTTCCAATACGCTCCGCAGCACAGAACTCAGTTTCCAGGGTGCCAACGGACAGAGCCGCAAGCTTACCATCACCCAGTTCGGTTATGGCAAGCAGATCTTCCTGAAGGATCCTGTGGTAGAAATTGAAAACTCCGATTCTTACGATAACCGTGCTTTCGAGAGTCTGATTTCTGCCAACGTAGAATGCAAGATTGGTAAGATTGAGTATTCTTTTGAGGGTGATCTGACCGATGCAGAGAAGGCTGAGAACGAGAGCGAGCGTGAAGGCTGGCTCCTGGATAAAAAGGATGAAGATAAGCTGACAGGTACTAACCTGGGCATCGTGCTGGACAGAAAGTACCGTCCTCGCACCGTGAACTTCAAGTTCCGCTGGGCGATGAACGTGGTTCCTGCCGTTCGTGTAGCTAAGGTTCATCTCGTGCCAGTCAAGGCTGAAGACCAGTTGGTTGATGCGGATGGCAATCCTACAGATGATGTGATCCTGACCGTTCGTCAGAAGGCAGCACCAAAGATTGAGGACAACCGTGCCGGTGACTCTCTCTCTGTCATCATGATCAACCAGAAACTGGGTAGCTTGGCAACCTTCGATTCCAGCGACAACATGCGCAACTGGAGCGGCGTAACGCTCTGGGAGGCTACTGATGATTTCGTGAAGAGTCATCCTGAGGCTTTAGGACGTGTACGTTCTGTCAAGTTCAGCATGTTCAACCTCAAGAGTGGTGAAACCCTTCCTAAGGAAGTTGGTAATCTCAAGTTCCTGGAGTCATTCTCTGTTGCAGCCAACGAGAACAATCAGATTCGCGAGGTAGAGCTCGGTAATGAAATCTGCTCACTGAAGTATCTGAAGAATCTTACCGTTCAGGCTTACGGTCTGACTCATCTGCCTGCTGGCTTTGTTCATCTGGGCAAGAGTCTTGAATCGCTCAACCTGGTAAGTAACAACTTCAACAAGTTGTCGGATATCACCAATATCGTCAACGAGAAGAACTTCCCTAAGTTGCGTAATCTCGTCCTCTATGCACAGCGCCGTACGGATGTTGTCATTGACATCAAATCGCTGGGCGAAATGAATGGATCAGGCGTCTATGTTTATAATACCTATCCTATCGGACTCTATGGTAAGGTAAATGCCGGAACCGCAGACCGCCAGGCGCTTCTCAAGCTCCTGACATGGGATAAGCTGAATACATTGGAGTTGTCTTACTGCTTCCTGGAGGGTGAACTTCCTACCGATGAGGAGATGGATGCAGCTTTGGAGGCTGCCGGCAAGGCTACCCGATACAGCAAGTCTGATTTCTCTACCAACAAGGAAGATTATCTCGACAAGCTGGTAGGCGATACCTGCAAGTGGTTGCTCTCAGGCTGGAATAATCCTGTAACCTGCAAGCACAAGGATGGTTCTGTAGTTTGTGAGGATGTTTATCCTCTCAATGTGCCACGTGTATTGCCAAACTGCCGTCAGTTGTCACTCAACCTGAACTTCTTTACAGGAAAGGTGCCAAACTGGATTCTCTTCCATCCGCACCTGGTAGAATGGAATGCACCAACGATGGTGTTCA
>ERZ869979.87-NODE-87-length-23271-cov-6.829870_pt1 | contig 23271 bp, 20 predicted proteins | sample MGYA00521269_ERZ869979 | MGnify/ENA primary metagenome ERZ869979 (study PRJEB32232, sample SAMN07284974) | human gut metagenome | biome: human-associated habitat; material: feces | host: Homo sapiens | place: Tanzania | collected 2014-04-05 ... | reverse complement strand
TACTGGCAACTTGCTAGGTTTTACCAGACTGGACTCCCACCAGTTATATATTTGGCACCGAACTGGCGCACACCTCACTTTTATTTTACAATTCACAAAAAAATGATACAATGCAAAAAATGAAAAAAAGGAAGTGTGATTATGAAAGAATTATCAAAAAGAACAGAGACATTCACAGATTCTGTGATTCGTCGAATGACAAGAATCGCAAATCAATATGATGCGATCAATCTATCGCAAGGATTTCCAGATTTTGATCCACCAAAGGAAATATTGAATCGACTAGAACAAGTTGCCCATGAAGACTTTAACCAGTATGCGATTACTTGGGGTGCCCAAAACTTTAGAGATGCCTTAGCTAAGAAACAATCGAAATATATGAATCTAGATTTAGATTCCAACAAAAACATCGTTGTCACTTGTGGAAGTACCGAAGCCATGATGGCAGCCATGATGAGTGTTTGTGATCCAAACGATAAAGTGATTGTCTTCTCCCCATTCTATGAAAACTATGGAGCGGATACCATTCTTTGTGGTGCCAATCCTATTTATGTCCCTTTACATCCACCTGTATTCAACTTTGATAAAGAAGAATTAGAGAATGCGTTTCAACAAAATCCAAAAGCTTTGATTTTATGCAATCCAAGCAATCCTTGTGGAAAAGTCTTTTCAAAAGAAGAATTGGAATATATCGCAAGTCTTGCCGTAAAATATGATACATATGTGATTACAGATGAAGTATATGAACACATTGTATATGCTCCATACAAACATACATATTTTGCCTCTTTACCAGGTATGTTTGAAAGAACCATTTCTTGTAGCTCCCTATCCAAAACGTATTCCATTACAGGATGGCGTTTAGGCTATTGTATTGCCCCAGAAAATATCATCGAACAAATCAAAAAAGTGCATGACTTTTTAACGGTTGGTGCTGCCGCGCCTCTACAAGAAGCTGCCGTTGTCGGTCTTGAATTTAAGGATGCTTATTATGATGAACTTCAAAAGCTATATACACACAAGAAAGATTTATTCATCAATGGTTTAAAAGAATTAAATATTCCACATACCGAACCGCAAGGAGCTTATTATGTCATGGTCGATATCAGTGAGTTTGGTTACGATTCAGATTTAGATTTCTGTGTGGATCTCATTAAAAATGTGGGTGTAGCTGCCGTTCCAGGATCTAGTTTCTTTAAAGAAGAGGAAAACCGCTATATTCGTTTCCATTTTGCGAAAAAAGATGAAACTCTACTTGCGGCATTAGATCGATTAAAAGATATGCGTACAAAAATGCCTTATAAGAAAACCGTTGGGGAGTAATCCAACGGTTTTTTTTATATAAAACTTGTCATATATAGTGGAATATAAGTGATTCCATCTTCGTATTTCAAATCTTTTGTATAAATTATATATCTATCTTCTACTTTAATTGGGTATTTTTCAATAAAATAATCAAAAGATTTATGTGAATTATAGCCTGAAGATTTAACTTCGATTGGGCAAATCTTCTTTTTGTGTAGTGTCACAAAATCGATTTCATACTTTTGTTCTTTCTTGCCTTTAGAAGCATACATATACTCATGGAAATATAACTCATGTCCGCTTGTCCTTAACATTTGAGCTACCATATTTTCCATAATCATACCTTGGTTTATACTCAACTTATTAAAGATCAATGACTTATATATATTATCCTCTGTTGTAGAAGAACTTGCCATAATCATAGAAACCAATAGGCCTGTATCCATCATATATAATTTAAAATTACTACGATCCGCATAAAGTTCTAAAGATATTTCTGGTTGCGTAACATTAATACACTCATTTCCAATCATGGATTCAGATATGAAAGAAATCGCGTCTATATAATTTTGATACCTTGCGTTTTTATCCACTTTTGACATTTTAAAATGTGAATTTTTATTTTCTAACTGTTCAGGAATTGTTTTAAATACAACAGAAGCTTTTTCATGATTTTCATCATCATATTTTGCCAAATCTTCCTGATATAAACTCAAAATATTTCTCTTTACGAAATCAATTTGTTCATATGTTTCACCATTCACAAAAGCCTCTACCGCTTGTGGCATTCCTCCAACCACTAGATATTCACGAAACTTCGTCATAATCTTGTTATGAATCGCATCCCCTAATGGTTTTCTACTATCAAAGGATTCTTTTATTATAGAATATGTAAAATCATCATTATTCGCCCATAAGAATTCTTCAAAATCCATAGGCCACATTTTAATTCTATATTCTTCAGAAGGTATCAATATATCTTTCACATTCTTTTTGATTGAAATCAAAGAACCCGTTTCAATGTAATCGTATCTACCATCTTTTACTAAATATTTTATCGCTTGTCTTGCGACAGGAAAAAATTGTACTTCATCAAAAATAATGGCACAACGCTTTCCTTTTAAAGATTTTTCTTTCAACAAGAATAAGTTTCTAAAGAAAACATCTAATTTTGCAATATTCTTAATAAAGTTATCTTTAACTTCTTCACTTTCTAATGCGAAATCCAATATTAAATAATCATCATATTCATTTCGCACGAATTCCTCAACAATTGTACTCTTTCCAATTCTACGAGCACCTTCAATTAATGCTGCGGATTTTCCATTAGACAATTCTTTCCATTTAAGTAAATTATTATATATTTTTCTCTTAAATATCATATATTTTATCCCTCTACCAAAAGTATAGAACGAATTTCAAAAATGTTCAACATACATATTTAACGAAATTTAAAAATGTTTTATTGCATCATTTAACGAAAATAAAAAATGTTTATATACACATTTTAACGAAAATAAAAAGTGTTAATAAAGATACTATCTCTAATGGAACTTTGCCTCACTTCAAAAGCTTCCTTATCTCCTTTTCATTCTGCTTTGTAAAGTCAGAAAGTTCATAAGAACGGATACGCTCCTTCACTATATTTGGAATGACAAATCCATTTTTTACAAGTGTTGCCAGTCGCTTGATTACAGTCTTATTTGTAACCTTAAGCTCTTTGCCAACTTCAATTGGAGTGAACTCTCTTTTATAATTTTTCATAAGCAACAAGAGTAATTCTTTCTCTTTACCTTTTAGGTACGAAATGCTTCCTTCCAATTCTTTGCCACTTGAACTTTTTGATAATTCGCAAATCTTATTTGAATATAGCAGTACCATACGAAGAAAATAATTGATCCAAATCTCTGCATGAGGGGGATTATCTCGTCCTGAATAATACAGTGCAGGCAGTCCCATCTGGATCGATTCATAGTATTCATCAATATCATATGCAAAATACTCTTCTAATGAACCAATTCCGTTAAAACCATATCCATTGATATCTAAAATATATCCCGAAAGCAATCTTGCTGTTCGTCCATTTCCATCTTCAAACGGATGAATAGTTACAAGCTGATAATGAACTATAGCTGCGATTATGAGTGGATGATCATCTGTCGTATTCACATATTCTACCAATTCATCCAGCAAATTCGGTATTTCCATGTATTCTGGAGGAATATAATCAGGGCTCCCAGTTTGTGAATCATATACCGCAAATAATACTCCGGGAGGCATAGGTCCTCGAAGTCCTATTTTTTCTTTTGAAGCTCCCTTTTCAACAAACTTCTGTACATCCAATATCAATTTTTTGGAAAACTTCTCCTTCTTTGCGGCCTGCTCTTCTAGATAATTCAGTGCCAAAAAATAATTACGAACCTCTTGCTCAGGTTTAAGATAGTGTTTTTGTTCATCACTATCTATAACTTCGTCTACCTGCTTTTCTGATAAAGGATTCCCCTCAATTTTAGTAGAGGCATAGGAACTTTTCTTCTTTGAATTTTTTCGTAACTTACTTACTACAGCAACGGGCAATGAAACCTCTGATACTTTATACCTGTTCAAATCTATCTTCGTAATATAATTTAATATCTCATTTGACAATGTAGCTTTAATCATAAAAATTCGTCCTCCTGATACATATATTATATCAAGAAATCACTAATTTTTTCCATTAAAAGTTCACTATTTCTCCACTATTTTCCACTATTTTCCCTTTATTTATCATCACAAGAAAAAAAGACTCACCAAAGTGAGCCAATTATTAAAATTGAGATTTAGGATTCTTACCAAGAATAAAATCACGAATGTCTGAACATAATTCATGAACATTATCTTCACCAAGATAAATCATATGCCCACTTTGGTATCCTTTCCAGAATACACGATCTTTTGGTAGCCCTGCATGATCCATTGTATGCCATGCGTAACCAAATTCAGTACATAGATCAAACCATCCATTCGCAAAGAATGCACGCATTCCTGGACGACGTGTCATGGCATAACGCAATTCTTCTCCGGTTGTACCTTTCTTTTCTTCTTTATCCCAATGCATATAATAATCCGTTCCTGGAATAAAGTTACGGTCTAATTTTACATTTAATTTTGGAAGTAAATCGCCTGTAAAAGCTGCATAGAAGAATGTATCATAACGATCGGCTGTCGCATCATCCCACAATGCCTTTTTGATTTCATCTTGTTCAGGCTCTAATAAAGGACGAGTCACACGACCATCATAACGAGATACAGCTTTTCCTTTTGTCTTTAATACTTCTTGACGATAATCATCATCATCAATTTTTAAGCCATGACGAATCAAATATTCTCTAGAAACACCTGTATAATAACTTACTTTTTCTAAGATATGTTCTTTTTCTTCTTCAGAAATAGCTTCTCCTTTATAAAGTGCAAGTACATAATCATGATCTGCGAAATCCTTAGCTTCTTTCACCCACTCTTCTACACTTTGATTTGTTGGGTGATTATGATACCAGTTTACACCTGCATATGTTGGGAATCCCAATACACTTGTTTCAACAGGTAAGCCTTCACCAAAGTATTTACCTACAGTAACCGTATTTCCAATGAACACAATACCATCAAAGGCAATACCATAACCTCTTTCTCTTCCCATAGTTGCGGCAATTCCAGCAGCAACTGCACTACGAGTACATCCATAACTTTCACCACATAAATATTTTGGTGACAAGCCACGATTATAGCGACGAACCCAAGCTTCAAGCACTGTCAATAAGGCTTCTGCATCTTGTTCAATGCCAAAGAAATCTTTCTTCTTACTTTCATCAATCAATACACCATATCCCGTTCCAACTGGATCAATCAATACGATATCCGCAACATCAATCAAGCAGTCTGGATTATCAATGACTTTATAAGGTCCAAACGCACTTTCACGATCCACTTCATCATACTGCATACGACGTGTACCTAAGAACCCAGCATGCACATACATACAACTAGATCCAGGACCTCCATTATACGCAAAGACAACAGGACGATTGGATGTATCTTCTACATCACTTCTAAAATAAGCATAAGTAAAAATGGATGCGACTGGATTTCCATCGGGTCCATAAATGACATTGTCTTCACAAATTGTATGATATGGAATTTCTTTTCCTGACAATGTGATCTTTCCATCTGACTCAAAACGAGCTGGTTTAAAAGTATCTGGTTTAAAGCTTTCTGTTTTATACATAATACATATCCTCCACAATAATTCCATTATAAAACGTAGTGAAAAATAGTCAATGTAAATTATTACATTTTTGTAAACGAAATGAAAAAGAGGGAAACTATTCATTTCCCTCTTCATCATATGTATCTAAAAAGTGATGTCTGGCGTTATCGTCTTTATAGGCAATCACTGTTTTAAGGCTCACGTTTTCTACACTCTTAAAAATATTCTGTTCTACAAACGGATTGACTTTCTTTAATTCCTTGATTAAATTTTTCATTTCCAAGCGCTTCGATTTTGATTGTGTTAAACACGTTTCATTGGCACAAGCCTCAGTAAATTTGCATGCGCATTGAATAAAATACAAATTATTGTGTTTAGCCCAAGCCTTAATATCATCCTCATGAATTAAATACAAAGGTCGAATAACTTCCATACCCTTAAAGTTATTGGAATGTAGCTTTGGCATCATCGTTTGGATTTGTCCACCATATAACATTGACATTAAAATGGTTTCAATCACATCATCATAATGGTGTCCCAAAGCTATTTTATTACACCCTAAATTCTTGGCATAGTTATACAAATGGCCTCTTCGCATTCTTGCACATATATAACATGGATTTTTTTCAATATTAAAAACATTGTCAAAAATATCACTTTCAAAGATTTCCACTGGAATATTTAGCTTTTTGGCATTCTTTTCAATAACCTCTCGATTCTCTTTTGAATAACCAGGATCCATCACAATATATTTCACATCAAAATGAACTGGTGAATGTTTATGTAGTTCTTGGAAGCATTTCGCCATCAACATCGAATCTTTTCCACCCGAAATACATACCGCAATACAATCGCCTTCTTTGACAAGCTCATAATCACGGATGGCCTTCGTAAATTTAGACCAAATTTTTCTTCGGTACGTTTTAATAATACTTCTTTCGACTTGAGCACAAAAATCGTCCGATACATTTGTGTTCATCTTATCCATAACGATTGAAACATACCCACCATCTATACTATACGCATCATATCCTTTTTCTTGTAATCTTTGCGCAACAAAATCACTGACATATCCTTGGGCACAAACGACAATAATTTTTTTAGTTGAATCAAATTCTTTTGATAAAACACTTTCCCCACTTAATACAACACTATTTTCGATTGGATTTTTAAATGCTTCTTCGGCATCACGAATATCAATTAAGATATATTCTTCTTTATTTAATTGTTTTAATTGTTCTACTGAAATTTTCATGAGACTATTCTAACATAATATTGAATTTTTGGATAAAAAAGCGCAAAATAAAAACCAAATTAATAAAGGAAGTTTGATTATGACACAAGATATGACACAAGGCAAAATCATGCCCATGTTAGTTCACTTTACCATTCCCCTAGTATTGGGAAATCTATTTCAATTAACATATAATGCCGTCGACAGTATTATAGTAGGACACTTTGTAGGAAAAGAAGCTTTGGCTGCCGTTGGAATTTGTAATCCTATCACAACCCTATTTATTCTATTCTTAAATGGACTTTGTATGGGTGCAAGCATATTGATTGGCATGTATTACGGGGCTAAAGATGAAGAAAAACTCGCTCGTCAAATGAGCACGACCATGCTTGCAGGACTTATATTTTCGATTCTATTAACAATGATCTGTGTTCTATTTTCACCACAAATTCTTCAATTTATGCAGGTAGATTCATCCATTTTAAATATGACAACTACCTATCTTCAAATCATTTTTGCAGGTTTAGTTTTTACCTTTCTATACAACTTTTTTGCGAGTACACTACGCGCTTTAGGCGATAGTAAATCACCCCTCTATTTTCTAATCATCAGTGCCATTCTAAATATCTTTGGAGACTTATTCTTTGTGGTTGTTTTACATGCAGGAAGTAGAGGTTGTGCCATTTCTACCGTTATTAGTGAAGCTTTATGTTGCCTATTCTACATTCTATATATCCAAAAGAAAGTGCCACTTCTACAACTGGGTAAAAAGTGGCTGGTATTTGATATTTCCTTATTAAAACGTACCATCGCGTATGGCTGGGCAAGCGCAATGCAGCAGGCAACCGTTCAACTTGGAAAGCTTGGCATTCAAATGATTGTCAATACGATGGGCGTATCAGTTGTAGCTGCCTTTACGGCCGTCAATCGAATTGATGATTTTGCGTATACCCCAGAACAAAACATTGCCCATTCAATGACGGCTTTAATGGCACAAAATAAGGGAGCCGGAAAAACAGATCGTATGCAGGAAGGGTTTCGTTGTGGAATTGTCTTAGAAATCATCTACGGTATATTTATCTTTCTTGTATGTTTTGTCTTCGCAAAACCATTGATGCACTTATTTGTAAAAGATGAAGAAGTCATTATGCATGGAGTTACTTATCTTCATTTAATTTCCATCATGTATATTCTTCCTGCCTTCACCAATGGAATCCAAGGCTTCTTTAGAGGCATTGGTGATTTAAAGATTACACTCATCTCAAGTCTAGTGAATATGGCGGTTCGAGTTATTGTAGCTGCTCCACTCGTTTTAAATTTTCATCTAGGCATTGAAGCTTTACCATACTCATATCTTGCTGGTTGGATTGGTATGTTGGTAGCAGAACTTCCATTACTTATTCGTACATACAAAGCGTATTAATCACATAATCCATTTAGATCGATCTTATATACAGAATTATTCAACTTCTTGTTCTTTAAAAACATGATCATATATATTGGAAGATATATTCTTTTATCTTTTACTTCTACATTGCCTTGTGAAAACACCAAGGCTTTTTTTATATTGTAGTTTTCTGTAGACAACACATTATTTAATGCCGAATGCCTTTTATAGTCTTTTCCTGATTTAATTTCTAATGGCAAGATTTCTCCATCCAATTCAACCACAAAATCAAGCTCACCCATTTTCTTACTATTGTAGTAATATACATTAAATCCTTTAGTATTTAGTTCTTGTGCCACTACATTTTCAAATAAAGCACCATTATTAATAGAAGACTCATGATTCAATATCGCCATCTTTACATAGTCTGAATACATGTTTGTCAATAAGCCAACATCCGACATAAATAGCTTAAACAGATTTCTGTTTTCGCTGATCATTAAAGGAAGTTTAGGTTCAGACACATTGTATACAGGTATGACTACACCTGCATCTTTAAGCCACAAGAAATCATTTTCTACTTTCTTAAAACTTATTCCTTTACCCACCTTATTCAATTGAAACCTTTTGTTCTTTTCATCCAATTGTCCAGGTAGTGCATCATATATCTCTTTTAACTTTAACTTATATTTTTCTTCATACTTCGAAAAATCAAATCGATATAAACGTGTGATATCTTGTTGTACTTGTGATACTCGATTTAAATCATTGGTTTCTAAATATATACTTACAGCTTGTGGCATGCCGCCTACAATCAAATAGAGATTAAAAATATCCAACATCTTCTTATGAATGAATTCATCTACTGTTTTTCTTTCAATAAAACATTTTTCTAATATAGCGATAATATTTTCTTGTACACCAAGCGCATCGACAAATTCATGAAAATCTAAAGGATACATATCCAGTATCTGCATGTAGCCTACAGGTGCTGATTTTAAGCCATTTAATTCAACCCCCAATAAAGATCCACTTAGTACATATTTGTATGTTCCGTCATCCACTAAAAACTTGATTTTAGTGATAAAATCTTTTACTTCTTGAATCTCATCAAAGAAGATAATCATACCTTTTGACAATGGTTTATCGGCAGCAAGCGATAAGCGCATCAAGAAATCCTTGGTATCTGTACTATTTTTAAACAACTCAACCAATTCTGGCTGTTCAATGAAGTTAAATTCCATATAGTTTACGTTATTTTTCTTTAAACTATTTCGAATCACATATGTTTTTCCAACTTGTCGAGCTCCCGTTACTAATAGCGCATTATTTCCATCTTGTATCCATTTGTCAATTTTACTTTGTATATGGCGTTTAATCATGGTATCACCTACTTTTCCAATTTTATTTTAGTGCTTTTCAACAACTTTTCCAACCCATATTTTTATGTTTTATCCACTTTTCCATCCTTTTTTATGTCATTTTTTACAACTTTTCCAACCTTTTGATTCAATTATTTAGAAAACTTTAAGATTTATCACTAAAGATACTTAATAATTATTCGTTATAGTAATCATGGTGATACTTTATGACAAATAAAAACATACAAAACATAACACACTTTGGATTGATCCTTATGATTCTTATTTGTGTTTATTTCTTTTCACAAGGATACTTCACAAATCCACAGCTTCTACAAGCAACACTATCGAAAGCTGGAATTTTGGCACCCCTACTTTTTATTCTTCTACAAATTATTCAAGTCATTATTCCCATTATTCCAGGTGGTGCATCAAGTGCCTTGGGTATTACATCTTTTGGAGCCGTAAATGGATTTATATATAACTACATAGGTATTTGTATCGGATCCATATGTATCTTTTTACTTGTTCATAAATATGGTCAAAGAATGATCTTAAAATTATGTAAAAAGAAAGATTACGACAAATATATGAAGTATACGTATGATCAAAAGAAATTTGATACTTTCTTTATGTTGGCTATTTTCTTGCCTTGTGCTCCTGATGACATCTTGTGTATGTTGGCAGGACTGACACATATGTCACTTAAAAAGTTTGTCTGGATCATTCTTTTGGGTAAACCCTTATCTTTGATTGCCTATTCTTATGGATTGACGCAGTTGTTTCAAATTATCGAAAGGTGGTTATAATTATGTTATACATCGGAATTTTATGTGCATGTATTGGATTTTATTTACATTATTAAATTAAAAGGAGAACTTTATGGAACATACAATATTAGTGGTAGAAGACGAACAAGGGATTCGTGAAGCCATTGGAATTTATATGAAGAATCAAGGATACAATGTGATTCTTGCCGCAAATGGAAAAGAAGGCTTAGAAAAGATTGAAACAAGCGATATTCATTTAGCCATTGTAGATATTATGATGCCTGTTATGGATGGCATTTCTATGGTGATGGAAGCTCGAAAACAGCATGACTTTCCCATTCTATTCTTAAGTGCGAAAAGTGAAGATATCGATAAGATTACAGGGCTAAACATTGGTGCCGATGACTATATCACAAAGCCATTTCAAAGCATGGAGCTTGTTGCAAGAGTGCGTTCTCATTTAAGAAGGTACGAGCAAATCTTAAATTTAAAGAATGAGACAAAAAGTGAAGATGAGTATGTGATTGGTGATCTTACATTGAATAATACGACAAAAAGAGTGACACTCAATTCGATGGATATTAAATTAACGCCAAAAGAGTTTGATATTTTAAAACTATTGATTTCCCATCCAGGGCAAGTCTTTTCTAGCCAACAAATTTATGAATTAGTTTGGAAAGAAGAAGCAATCAATACAGAAACGATTATGGTTCATATTCGTAAGTTACGTGAAAAGATTGAGGCCAATCCTAAAAAGCCAATCTACATTAAGGTCGTATGGGGTCAGGGCTATAAAATGGAGAATATACAATGAAAAAGAAGAATATTTTTTTAACGATATTATGTGTTTTATGCATCATTAGTTCTTGTGTAGTGACAAGCTTTTATCCAAATGTTTCCTCAGCCACTCCATCAAAGATGCCAGAATCTTTAGAACAGTATCTTACGGCTTTTATCCTTGCCAAAAAATTAGAACAAGATCCAAAGTATGAATATATCACATTTGAGAAGGGTACGCCTGATAATATTCAGCAGGATATCAAGAAGAGTTTAAATGTTGCGATTTCTACCGCAAAGAATCTATTTGAAAATGATGGTAACTTTCATTATGAGTGTGATATTCAAAATAAAATCACTTCAAAAAACTTTGATGTGAATATCAAGAAAAAAGATACAAGGTATTATGAAACATTAGACTCTAATACTCTAAATGCGACGGACGATATTGTGAATCTTATTAATGCCAATAGTGAAAAGTATTATGAATATTGTAGTGGCACTTATTATTGTGGAGGAGAGCCATTTCCAGGCTATACACTTCATATGCCAAGTGATGTCGTATTAACATTCTATATTCCGGCTATTTTAAATTACGACAATTCAAGTCTTATTGACCTATTAGAATTAGATGGTGATCAATATGCCTATTTCTTTATAATAGCCTTCTTGATTTGTAGTGCCATTATCGCTCTATATATCTTTCTTAATAAATATGTATATGAAAAGGAAGCCTATATCTTTAGACATGTAAACAACTGGTTATTTGAACCTGCATTCTTTTTATTCCTAGTTGTCGATGCCCTACTAGCTAGTGGTACATGCATATTAACTACCTATTCCATTGAAGGAACTTTCTTAAACATCTTAAATCGATATCATATTGAGTTTGGTCAACCTATCGTATATTTTACGAACATTCTTGCGTGGTCCATCACTCTATTCTTTATCGGTCTATCTGTTTATTGGTTAAAATGTCAATTTACGACATCTATAAGAGATTGGTTCTTCCATAGAACTTTGGTTGGTAAATTTATTCTTTTTTTCTCAAACAAAGTAGAACGAATCATTTCAACCGATTTATCAGATGAGATTCTTAAAAAGTATATTATCTTCTCGACTTGTTTGATTTTGATTCTTGCGTTTGTATCCTTGTTGAACATTCCGTTTTTCTCTTTCTTTATAGTCGTTACAGCCTTAATTGGCATTAGCGTTGTGGGCTATAAGAAAATCAAAAATGTTCAAGGACAATATCAAGATATATTACGTATGACAGAAGATCTATCGAGTGGTAATTTTGAGAATATCAAACCTGCAGATTCTGGTTTATTCCAATCTTTAAACAATAATATCTATCAAATCAAGGATGGTTTTGAACAAGCTGTAAAAGAACAAGTACAGTCACAAAATCTAAAGACAGAATTAATTTCAAATGTATCGCATGATTTAAAAACACCATTAACAGGCATTAAAAATTATGTAGAGTTATTAAATGATCCTAGTATTAGTGAAGAAGATAAAAAGAGTTATTTAGAACGATTGAATCAATATACAGATCGTTTAAGCATTCTAATCACAGACTTATTTGAAGTATCTAAAGCCAATAGTGGTAATATTGATTTAGAATATTCGAATATCAACATCATTGAATTTATTGAGCAGGTATGTGCTGAAAATGAAGAGCTTCTACAAGCTAAAAATCTTCAGCTTGTGACAAATCTTCCAGAAAAAGAAATTCATGTATGTTTGGATGGAAATAAGACGTATCGTATTTTTGAAAACTTATTTACGAATATTTCTAAGTATGCACTTGAAAACACACGTGTATTCTTGGATGTGAAAGACATTGGTAATTCGGTTGTGGTCACAATGAAAAACACTTCGAAAGCACCGCTTGATTTTAACAATGACATTACCGAACGTTTTGTACGAGGAGATAAATCAAGACATGAAGCTGGCAGTGGTTTAGGACTAGCCATCGTGAAGAGTTTTACAGAAGTACAGAATGGTACGTTTATGATTGAAACGGATGGAGATTTATTTAAATCCATTCTTAGTTTCCGCAAATCCCAAGAAATGTAGAATTCTACAGAAGAAGTGGTTTAAAGTCAAAAAAGCTTTAAGCCACTATTTTTATTTATTTATAATCAGAAAAAATGTAGAATTCTACAAAAAAATGATTAGAAATGATAAAATCAGAATTATTTTGGTACACTTACCAACAAATCTATATTCCCTTTAATGAAATATCTTTTTGTATGACTTGTAATGATAAAGCCAATGCCTGCTTGAATATCATACTCTTTTCCATCTATATCTAAGATCCCATTTCCACTTAATGGTAAACAAAGAGAATAAGAAGGGTTGTTGATATGAATTTCATTTTGAATCTTATATCGAGTCACACTAAAATACTTTTCATTCACATATTCAATGACTTCATTTCCTTCTAACATTGTAACTATTGGATGCACATCTGGTTCAACATGTGGAATATTTGTGACTTCAATAGCCTGATCAATATGTAGTTCTCGCATATTGCCATTCGCATCTTTCCTGTCATAATCATAAATACGATAAGTAACATCACTAGATTGTTGCACTTCAGCCATCATTAGCTTTCCTTCAATACCATGAACAGTCCCCGCTGGTGTATAAACAAATTCATTTGCGTGTACTAGCTTTCGAACGAATAAAGTATCCCAAGCTTTTTCTTCTATGGCCTTTCGAAATTCTTCCTTTGTCTTGGCACTATGTCCACGAATGATTTTGGTACCTTCTTCAACATCTAGCCATAAACAGAATTCAGCTTTACCATAATCATTTTCATATTTTCTAGCATATGCATCATCTGGATGGACTTGTACAGAGCATGGTTCTTGAATCTCATTGATTTTAACTAATAATGGAAACTTGTCATGAGAATCATTCGCAAATAATTCTCTGTGATTTAAATACACTTCTTTTAATGCTTCACCTTTATATTTTCCATTTTTGATTGTACTTAATCCGTTGTCATGAGCGCTAATTGCCCAATATTCTCCAATCTTTTTATCCATAGGACCAAAGCCAAACTTTTCTTGAATACGCATTGAACCATATGGCTTTTCTTTCATGGGTGAATCCAAAAATAATACTTTTTCCATATCTTACTCTCTCTCTTATCTTGACTTGAGCATACCACAAATATATAAATCGTGTATAATAGAAGAAGTGGACTTTTGGAGGTTATTTATGATTTTAGAACAAATTGATAAAGACTTATTGAAAATGGCAGAAGAATCGGATGTCGTTTTAAAAGATATTTATAAAAAAATAGATGATGTATGTTTATACAATTCAGATCGTATCTTAGCTGCATTTATTGAGAATCACGTTTCTTATTCTGACTTTGCGGATATCAACGGATATGGTAACTATGATGAAGGTCGTGATAAGATCGAACGTATTTTTGCGACAGTACTAGGATGTGAAGATGCTTTAGTACGTCCTCAGATCATGAGTGGTACAAACGCTTTATACTTAACCTTATCTGCCCTATTAAAACATGGAGATACAATGATTTCTATTTCGGGTGCACCTTATGATTCATTGCAGGAAATGATTGGTTTATGTGGTGATTCTACACAATCCTTAAAAGCTAATGGTGTGAAATATGAACAGATTGATTTAGTGAATGATGATTTTGATGATGATAAGATTGTTGCTCGTTTAAAAGAAAACAATGTAAAATTGGTGGAAATCCAAAGATCTAGAGGATATGCCCACCGTTTATCATTAACCATTTCAAAGCTTGAGCGTATCATCAAAAAGATTCGTGAAGTAAACAAAGACGTTATTATCATGGTAGATAACTGTTATGGTGAACTTGTTGAAAAATTGGAACCAGGACATATTGGTGCGGATGTTGTGGTTGGATCCTTAATGAAAAACTTAGGTGGAGGAATCGCCTCTACTGGAGGATATGTAGCTGGTAATAAAGAATTGATCAATATGGTTGCTGAACGCTTAACCGCTCCAGGAATTGGTAAAGATTTGGGAGCCAACTTTAACTTGAACAACTCTTTCTTTAAGGGAATCTTCATGGCGCCAAATGCCGTTAAGAGCGCTTTAAAAACCGCAGTTTTTACAGCCTATATGCTAGAAAAATTAGGATACAAGAATGTATCTCCTGCTTATAATGATGAAAGAACGGATATCATTCAAACTTTAGAGCTTGGTTCCAAAGAAAATCTTGTTAGTTTTACACAAGGTATTCAATCCACAAGTCCTATTGATTCCTTTGTTCGTGTTATGGCCGCTCCAATGCCAGGCTATCCATTTGATGAAGTTATGGCTGCCGGAAGCTTTACACAGGGAAGTACAATTGAATTAAGTGCAGATGCTCCTGTCGTTGAACCATACACTTTATATATGCAGGGGGGATTAACATTAGAATATGGAAAGCTATCTATTCTTCTAGCCCTAACAAATATGAAAAACAACTTAGATGCCTAGTGCATCTTTTTTTGTTTCAAACGATCATTGAATCGTTGCATTATTTCGTGCAACGATAATCGTATCGTTGCAAATCGATTCAAACGATACTATAATGAATATAAGGATGTGATAACTATGCGTGAAACAAGAACTTTGGAATTTAAAGAAAATATAAACAGTAATTCGTTTTTAAAAACAATAAGTGCCTTTGCGAATTATTCAAATGGAGAAATCATCTTTGGAATTTGTGATGATGGAACTGTTAAAGGTATTGATAATCCAATTGATGCTTGTTTGAATTTAGAAAACAAAATCAATGATTCTATCAAACCTATTCCTTCTTACACTTTAGATATCACAAAAGAAAATACAATCATTCTAAAAGTATTCGAGGGAACTTTTAAACCTTATTTATATAAAGGAAAAGCATACAAAAGAAATGACTCATCTACTATCGAGGTGGATCGATTGGAATTAAACCGACTTGTCCTTGAAGGATTAAATCAATCTTATGAAGAACAAGAATCTACTCAACAAGATTTAACTTTTCAAACATTAGAAGATGAACTTTCTAAAAAGCTTGATGTAAATCATATAAATACCGATATACTAAGAACGTTAGGCCTTATTAAAAACGGAAAATACAACAATGCAGCAGCCTTAATTGCAGATTCTAATCCATTTAAAGGTGTTGATGTCATTCGTTTCGGAGCAAACATCAATGAAATAATGGATCGAGAAATACTAGACCATATTTCCATTTTAGAAATGTACCATCGCGTTTTAAATATGTATAAAAAATATTACCAATACGAAAAAATTGAAGGTAGTCTTAGAATCAGTAAAGAAAAAATCCCAGAAGAAGCATTTCGAGAAGCTTTAGCTAATTCTCTAGTACACCGCTTATGGGATATCAACGCTAGAATACGCATTTCCATGTTCGATGATAAAATTGAAATTACTTCTTGTGGAGATCTACCTCGTGAAATAAGTGAAAAAGAATATTTAGATGGTCAAATATCTTTTTTAAGAAATCCTATTATTGGTAATATCTTCTTTAGACTAAATTATATTGAAATGTTTGGTTCTGGAATCAAAAGAATAAATGCTTCATATAAAGATTTTCAAAATAAACCTGAATTTAAAATTTATGAAAACTCAATCACTGTCATATTGCCTATTGAATCAAATTTGATTTCATTAAGCGAAGACGAGAAGGTAGTTGTTTCAATTCTAAAAAAGAATTTAAAACTATCTCGTACACAAATTGAAGATGAAACTCAGTTCACAAAATATAAAACAATTCGAATTCTAAATTCTCTTATCGAAAAGAATGTAGTTCAAAAAACTGGAACTGCAAGAAATATCAAATATATACTAAAATAAGCCACATTTGAGGCTTATTTTTTTAACAACTACCCATTTGTCCACCATCAATACGAATGATGGAATTGTTGATGAAGTTCGCTTCATCACTAATCAAGAAACGAACAAGATAGGCCACTTCTTCTGGTTTTCCATAACGTTTCACCATGATTTTTTCGGTTTCTTCCTTTAAGAACTCTTCATCATAGCCATCTAGTTCATTATCGGTTCCAATAAAGCCTGGAGCAACACAATTCACATTGATATACGGTCCAAATTCAACTGCTAGATTATGTGTCATTGAAATAAGGGCTGCTTTTGAAGCATCATAATCGATACACATTGGATAATATGTGTTGATTCCATTGGTACTTGATATATTGATGATTCTTCCATATTCTTGATCTAACATGTGTTTATAGACTCTTTTACTACAATTAAAAGCACCTACAACATTTACATCTAATGTTCTTTTAAATTCTTCGGCATTCTTTAAGTGAAATAGATTGGAAAGATCCACAGCCGCATTATTAATTAATATATCTACGCCACCCATCTTCTCTTCAATTTCACTAACCATGATATTGACTTGATCTACATCGGATACATCGGCACAAATTGTAAGGCAACGAACATGATATTCCGATTCTATTTTTTCTTTTAATTCTTTGGCAGGCTGTTTAGAAGTTAAATAATTAATGACAATGTCATAACCATGTTTTGCGAGTTCCAATGCGATTGCACTTCCAATACCACGAGCACCACCTGTAATTAATACAACTTTATTCATAGTTAAAAAAAGAAGAGCGATTAAGCTCTTCCTGCATATTTTCCATCTGTTGAGAATACAACGATTTTTTCACCTGGTTCGATGAACTGTGGAACTCTTAATGTTAATCCAGTATCTGTAGTTGCATCTTTAGTTTGGTTAGATGGTGCACCTTTGATGGCTGGATCTGTTTCAGCTACTGTTAATTCAACTTTTTCTGGAACAGAAACAGATAATAATTCTCCTTCGAAGAACATCAAAGATACTTCAGCACCTTCAACAATAAAGTATTTGTTGAAATCAACTTGGTCAGCTGTTAATTCATAAGTATCGTATGTTTCTAAATCCATGAAGTAATATGTAGAATCTGCTTCATATGAGAATTGAGCTGCTTTTTTAGAAATGTTAGCCTGTTCAAATTTAGTTGAAGCATTGAAGTTTCTTTCTTGTGTATTACCTGTTTTTAAGTTTTTCATCTTAGTTTTTAAGATTGCTGCACCTTTACCAGGTTTAACATGTTGGAAATCTAATACTACCCAAGGATCACCATCAACGATTAAAGTTAATCCTGTTTTAAAATCACCTGCAGAAATTGCCATAATTTTTCACTCCTATTTTCTATAAATATTTTTTACACGCTTTATTGTACCATATCCTCATCATTTTTAGAAGAATGAGTGTAATACTTTCACTCTACTTTATTCTCTTTAAATAATTTCATCATTTCATTCGTTAAACTAAATTCACCAGGCTGAAGAATGATTTCATCTCTTTGAACCCAATCTGCATACTTCAATTCATTGGTATCCATAGATATTTCATCATTTCCTTTTACATTACAGAAGAACCCCAACAAAATATCATTAGCACTTCCCCAAGGCTGCGATTTATAATAACGAATATTGTTGACTTTGATTCCAGCCTCTTCCATAACTTCACGCTTTACCGTTTCTTCTACGGTTTCACCAATTTCAGTAAAACCTGCAATCAACGCATTATATTTAAATCCCGTACGATATTTTGTCAGCAACAACTTATCCCCATTGATTACCCCCACAATCACAGCCGGCATAATTCTTGGATAGACTGTATTATGACACTCTGGACAGACCATCGCTCTTTCTGTTGTTGAATGCACCATTTTATGTCCGCATCTTCCACAAAATTTAGTATCTCGATACCAATCTGCCAAATGCTTTCCAGTAATGGCCGCAAACAAATTGTCTTTTGGACCAATCCCTTCAATACGTAAACTTCTCTCTTCAACATAACCATATCCTGATGGAATCTGGTTCTCTTCTAATTGCATATCACATAAGAAATATTTCGTATTATCAATTGAAAACAAATAGCGATACTCTACATTTTCTACTTGTATATCACTCACTTTAGGAAAAACAACTTCCTTATTCTCAAAACAATTTAAATGAATTAAGATTCTTCCATTCACAATACATAGCAATACATCCTTTTGTGTTGCCTGTACATTGGGATCAAATTCATTGTGTAATTTATGTGGATAAATATCTTGTACCATTTTTTCTACCTCGCGGATATCATTTTATCACATTTTTATTTTCCATTCTCTTTAATTCCGGCATGATTGTCATTAACATTGTTACGAAACAAAGAGTTCCACCAATCACATTCGATACAGGTTCTGCCAAGAAAACACCATCTGTACCCATATGAAGATAAAGTGGCATGATGTATGTAAGTGGCACGACAATAATGACTTTTCTTAAAATAGAAAAGAAGATGGCTTGTTTTCTTTTATTTAATGACTTAAATACATTCTGTCCAATATACTGCAAATCCATGAATATGAAGGCCGCAAAATATTGTTTCAAAGCTGGCACTGTATTATTGACAAGAACAGGATCTGAACTAAAGATTTGGATCAATGCATGTGGAATTAGAATAATCAAGCTCCAAACTATAGCGGTATAGCCAAAGACAAGAATAGATATCACACCAATCGCATTACGAATACGGCTTGCTCTTCTAGCTCCATAGTTGTAGCTTAAAACTGGGCTAGAACCATCATTGATCGCATGAATCGGTGTTTCTACTAATTGCCTTACACTTGAAATGATGGTCATAACTGAAATGTATATGTCTCCACCCGTTATGGATAGCACGTTGTTGCAACAAATGGAAACCAAACTGTTTGTAAGCTGCATGATAAAACTACTGCTTCCTAAACTTATAATATTTTGCGCATAGCTTTTACAATCAATGAATTCATTTTTGTTCAATAATCTTACTTTTAATTCCGAACGATTCTTTAAAAACCAATACACAAAGCCTGCAGATATACATTGAGAAAGTACAGTTGCGATGGCAGCACCTTGAATACCAAATCCAAACAAGAAAATAAATATGGGATCTAACACTAAATTCATAATGGCGCCAATCAATACTGAACACATACCTGCCGTTGAATAGCCTTGCGCATTGATAAATGGATTCATCCCCAAAGTAAGCATAGAAGGTAATGTTCCTATTAGATATATCATCATATATGGATAAGCATATTTCATGGCCGATGTGGATGTTCCAAATAAAGTTAATATAGGCTTTAAGAAGGGATAAAGAACAATCATTAAAACAATCGAACATACTATCAACATTGTAAAAGATGTATTCATCACTAAATTTGCCTTTGTGCTATTCTTTTCTCCTCGACCGATTGAAAACAATGGTGCACCACCACTGCCAAATAGATTTGCGAATGCATTGATAATCACAATCAAGGGAAAGCATAGACCAATAGCGCCTAATGCGTATGTTCCAATACTAGGAATTCGAGCAATATAGATACGGTCCACAACATTGTAAAGAAGACTCATTATTTGGGCTACTAACAATGGAAAAGCAGCATTTACTATATTTCTTGTCACTGTATCATTTTCAAAATCAATCCGTTTCATAAAAACCTCACTAACGACTAAGTATATCACTTAATTTAAGATAAGTTTAAGAATTTTATCATTGTTTACTTATGTTTTGAATGGTATAATCTGTTGACTATAAGGAGAGGGCATATGTTTACTACAAAACACTTTATATGGATAGGAATTTGTATTCTATTTATCCTAATTATGAATCACTATGCGAAAAAAGAAGATTTCACGCTACAAAATGCTTGTTACTTCTTTATGTTTATATGTTTATTGAGCGAAACCACAAAAATGATGTCAGATATGATTCCAAGTACACATGGAGGAATGCACTTAAATCCGCAATCCCTTCCATTCCATATCTGCAGTATATTATTGTTTATTGCGGCATACATCACTTTTGGAAAAGATGGACCATTGAAACAAAAAATGATCAACTTTTTTGCGGTTGTTGGTACTTGCGGAGGAATCGCAGCTATCTTGATTCCAACTTATGGCGTTGAATTTAATGTAGCCAATGTATATCAATGTTTCATGTATCATGCAGCATTAACATGGTTTTCTTTATATTTGATTCGTTTCAAACACGCAAACTTAGGCATGCAGGCATTTAAAGACAATTTAGTTGTATTATTTGCGTTATTAATTTTTAACTTGTATATGAATTCTATTTTGGCAGTCTATGATACAAACTTTATGTTTATTGTAAGACCACCATTAGAAGGACTTCCATTCCTTAATCTAGACCATGGATATTACATCTATTTATTTAGAGTGATCATGCTTGGAGTGATTGGACTTAGTTTATTCCATTTACCATTCATAGTAAAAGAAAGAAAAAGCTGTGAGACAGAAAGCGACTTCAATATCGCTTAGTCCACAGCCTTTTTATTATTATGAATCAATGACACTGAATGAGTTCCCGTCAAACTCATTCGCTTAAAGGAGAGAATTTACTTTTTATTTATTATAGTGATTTTAAATAGTTTGCGATTTCATCATCTTGACAGTTTGGATAGAAATATTCTGCGAAGTGTTCACCTGAAATCGTTTCTTTCAAGAATTCTTGATCGATTTCTTTTAAGATTTCAATCAATGGACGATGAGTTACTGTTTTAACTTGATCTAAGATCTTTTTATTACGTTGTTCTGGTTCACGACGTTCTTTAGGGTAACCACCACCAAATGTTTCTGAGAATAATTTTTCAAAAGTGTAGTGAAGGTTGATTTCTGCACCCCATCCAAATCCTTGCGCAAAAGGCATAGCGATACAGTTTCCATCGTTTACTTGTCCAAATAAGTAAGCATCAACAGCATCTGTAATGTGTCCACACAATACGTTAGGAAATGAGTTACAAGCAAGCATTGCTCCTTGTCCTGTTCCACATCCTGTTACGACAAAGTCAACAGCTTTAGTAGTTAATAAGATAGATGCTAATAAACCATTTTTTACATACGTTAATTGAACATCATCTTCTGCAGAATACATACCATAGTTGAATACAGTGTGTCCTGCTTTTTGAGCTTCTTCATTTAATACTTCATAGATTTGTGCATTTTTTGCAGCTTGTGAGTTTTCATTAATTAATGCGATTTTCATATACTTGACCCTTCCTCTTTCTATTCTGGTTGTTTTCCAATATAAGCTAAGATACCACCATCTACATACAATACATGTCCATTGACAAAGTTACTTGCATCACTTGCCAAGAATACAGCTGGACCCATTAAATCTTGTGGTTCTCCCCAACGAGCAGCTGGAGTTTTACTTACGATAAATTGATCAAATGGATGTCTTGAACCATCTGGTTGTTTTTCACGTAATGGAGCTGTTTGAGGTGTTGCGATATATCCTGGACCAATACCATTACATTGGATATTGTGTTCACCATATTCACTACAAATGTTACGAGTTAACATTTTTAATCCACCTTTAGCCGCTGCATAAGCACTTACTGTTTCACGACCAAGTTCAGACATCATTGAACAAATGTTGATAATCTTTCCATGACCCTTTTTGATCATTCCAGGAATAACAGCTTTACTTACGATAAATGGTCCATTTAAATCAATGTCAATAACTTGACGGAAATCTTTTGCGCTCATTTCCAACATAGGAATACGTTTAATAATTCCTGCGTTGTTAACCAAAATATCAATTGTTCCTACTTCTTCTTCTACTTTTGCGACAAAAGCATTTACTGCATCTTCATCTGTAACATCACATACATATCCATGTGCTTCGATTCCTGCTTCTTTATAAGCAGCCAAACCTTTATCTACTAATTCTTGTTTAATATCATTAAATACAATTGTAGCTCCTGCTTTTGCGTAAGCTGTCGCAATCGCAAAGCCAATACCATAACTTGCTCCAGTAATTAAGGCAACTTTTCCCTCTAATGAGAAATCTTTCATTTCAAACATATTCTTACTCTTCTTTCTATTTATCTTTGAACGCGGCCTGAACCGTCTCCAGCGGCAAGTTTCAACACTTCATCCATGCTCACCATGTTGAAATCACCTTCAATTGAATGTTTTAAACAACTTGCAGCTACCGCAAATTCGATTGTTGACTGAGCATCATAGCCTTCCAAACATGCTGCAATCAATCCAGCTCCAAAGCTGTCTCCACCACCGACTCTGTCTACGATCTGCATCTTGTATTTCTTTGAGAAATA
>ERZ869979.83-NODE-83-length-23920-cov-4.476828_pt1 | contig 23920 bp, 27 predicted proteins | sample MGYA00521269_ERZ869979 | MGnify/ENA primary metagenome ERZ869979 (study PRJEB32232, sample SAMN07284974) | human gut metagenome | biome: human-associated habitat; material: feces | host: Homo sapiens | place: Tanzania | collected 2014-04-05 ... | reverse complement strand
TCCAGTTGTCAACATTTTATTTTAATTTTTTATCAAAATATGGACTTACTTCTAATAAGTCTTTATAATTTAGTTGTCTTTCTGCTTCATATGCAACAATTGCAACAGCATTAGATAAATTTAAAGATCTAATTATATCTCTCATTGGAATTCTTGCTGCATTTTCAAAGTTTTCTAATATAAAGTCTTCTGGTAATCCTCTTGTTTCCGGTCCAAATACTAAGTATGCTTCATCTTCATATTTTATATCTGTATGACTTTTTTTAGATTTTGTTGATAGTAAATACATTTTCTTTCCTTTTGTTTTTTGTTTAAAATCTTCTAAATTATCATATTCTATTATTTTAACTTTATCCCAGTAATCTAATCCTGCTCTTTTCATATTTTTCTTAACTGCAGCATCTGATGTATCAAAGCCATATGGTTTTACCATATGAAGTGTTGCTCCTATTGCTGCACAAGTTCTTGCTATATTTCCTGCATTTACTGCTATTTCTGGTTCAACTAATACTATATTAAGTGCCATTTTTCTACTCCTCCACAATCTTTTTTATTTTTTCTTCTAGTACTTCATCATAGTCTATCCAGTCTTGAACGTTAATTTCTCTATATCCTTTTTCACTATTTTTATCTCTTACTATGACTTTTTCTATTCCTGCATTTATAACTACTCTTTTACACATGCTACATGAATCAATATAATCTAATACTTCATTTGTTTGAGCATCTTTACCCACCATATACATTGTAGCGCCTATTGTATCTTTTCTTGCAGCAGATATAATTGCATTTTGTTCTGCATGAACTGATCTACAAAGCTCATACTTTTCTCCACTTTTTATATTAAGTTTTTGTCTTGCACAATATCCTAAGTTAATACAGTTTTTTCTGCCTCTTGGTGCACCTGTATATCCTGTAGAAATTATTTCATCATTTTTTACTATAACAGCACCATAATTTCTTCTTAAACAAGTACCTCTTTTTAAAACTGTATCTGCTATTTCTAAGTAATAATTTACTTTATCTATTCTTTCCATTAGCATACTCCCCTTTAATTTTTGCTAAGAGAAATTATATCATTATAGTCGTACAATGTCAATTTATGTTATTGTTTATTAAGTTGTTTAATGATATAATATTATTATAGGTGATTTAATGAAACACGTAATAATGGTTAATCCAGTATCTGGTAGAAAAAACGGAAATAAACATGCAATAGTTGTTCAAAAACTATTAAAAAAATATAATATAGATGCAGATATAGTATCTTCTACTTATTCAGGACAATTAAAAGAGATCGCATCTGAAATTTCTCACAAAGAGCAAACTAGATTTTATTGTATTGGTGGAGATGGTACTTTAAATGAAATAGTGTCAGGAATAATTTATACAGATCCAGAAATAGTTGTTCTTCCATGTGGAACTGGTAACGACTTTTCAAGATATTTAAATGAATATAATTCTCTTAGAAAAATTATTTTAACTTCTTTAAATACTCAAAGTGTAAAATATGATGTTATGAAGTTAAATTCTAACAGATACTGTATAAATGTATTAAATGCAGGATTTGATGCACTTGTAGCATACAATATGAATAAGTTTAGATGGGTTCCTTTTGTATCTGGTACTACTAAGTATAACTTAGGTATTGTATATACCCTATTTTTCAATAAAAATTATAGATTAAGAATACATACAGATAACTATACAATAAAAGACAAATTTACTTTAGTTGCTATAGCAAATGGTAGATACTATGGTGGCGGAGTTGTACCTTGCAAGCTTTCAGAAGCAAATGATGGAAAGCTTAATACTTGTGCAGTAAAATCTACATCGTTACTTCAAAAACTATTTTTACTTCCAAAATATAAAAAATGTGTACATCAAGACCTACCTCAAGTAAGAATAGATAATGATATAGAACACATTTCAATTGTATCAAATAAAAAATTTCCATTAAGTATAGATGGTGAAATAATATTTACAAATAAAATAAAAGCAAGCATACTAAAATCTGCTGTAAATATGGTACCAATAAAAAAGACAAATGACTAAAATCATTTGTCTTTTTTTGTTATACTACTGGTTCATTTTCTTCATCAATAATACTCTTTTTTTCTTCATCTGTTTTAATAGAAAATAAATATGCATTTTTTGATGCCCTATAATTTTTATATTCTAAAACATTAGGTCTAAATTCTTCATTACTTCTACTCTCATTTATTAAGTCTAGAAGTCCTTCCATATACATATTATGTGTCTTAAATTTTCCATCTGTTAAGTATCCTATTAAACCATATTGTTCTATTCCAAATCTTTTCTCTGTAAAAATCTCACGTACAAGCTTTCCTTCATCTGATTGGTCTTTACCAAGTATCATATCATATTGCTTTTTAGATATTTTTACAATTGGAGAAATCTGAATTTTACAAAATTCATCAGATATTCTCATCAAAACAACTGTCATTATTTCACCCATATTGCTTTTTGAACTATAATTTAAAGCATAGTTAAAAGATATTGGTTTTTCAAGTAAAGCATCTGGATATTTAGCTTTAAATTCGTCATAAACCTTATTTAAGTCTGCTTTTAATTTTTCTGCAACTTCACTAGGATTTAATTCATCAACATTTAAATAATCAAGATGAGCAATTGCAATAACATATTTTTCTCCTCTAGAATTAAATCTTTTATTAATATATGTTTTAAATGCATATTCTTTAGCATAGCTTTTAGAATGCTCAACTAAAATTATAATTCTTTTTCTATTTTTAACCTCATTTGAAAAATCATCATTTATATCTTTTATTTCAATAGGTTCTTTTTTATTATTTTGATTTTTCATATAAATCTCCTTTTATTATAACAATATTTATTCTATCATAATTCTAATTTAAAGTCAATTTACCACTTTTATATATTATACCATTGAATTTAGTATATTATTTGTAAATTTATCTGCAATATCTGAAATATCTATCTTTCTATTTCTTTCATATCTTAACATTATTCCTGAACATAATACCCCAAAAATTTCAAAAGCAAATACTCTTGTGTCACACTCTTTAAGTTCTCCGTTTGAAATTGCCTCTTTAAGTACATTTTCTATAGAATCTATACATAGATATACCTTTTGTCTACATTTTTCGTTTCTGGCACTATTTCCGCAATATTCATTCATAATTAATGTTATAAGATTTTCATACTTATCTACTACTTTTATTTCTACAAGTATTATAGCACGAAGCTTATCTATAAAAGTATTTGCCATTCTTGCTTTTAATTCTATACTATGTTGCAATAGTTTTATTCCCTCTACAATTAAAAAGTCTAAAATTTCCTCTTTGCTAGAGAAATGATAATATAATGTTCCTTTAGCAATTCCCACTACAGATGTTATTTCTTCTATACTAGTAGCATCATATCCTTTTTTAGCAAAAAGATCCATAGAAGTCTCAAAAATTCTTCTTTTGGTTCTATTCATTTTTTCTTCACCACACTTGAATTATACTATATAATAGCATAAAAATAAAGAGCCTATTGGCTCTTTATTATTTTATTCTTCTACTTCTTCGTCTCCATCATCTTCAACGTTATCTCTTCTTTTTAGAAGTGGATATAATACTACGTCTCTGATATTGTAACTACTTGTTAAGAATTGTAAAAATCTATCGATTCCTAATCCCCAACCAGATATAGGTGGCATACCATATTCCATAGCTTTTATGTATTCATGGTCTATGCTCATAGCTTCTTCGTCACCATTTTCTTTTAAGGCGTTTTGTTCAATAAATCTTTTTTCTTGTTCTTGTGAATCAACAAGTTCTGAATATCCATTAATAATCTCTTGACCATTAACAATAAGTTGGAATCTATCAGTAAGTGTTGGATCCTCATCATTGCTTCTAGCAAGTGGTGATAAATCTATAGGATGTCCTGTTAAGAATGTTGGTTTTATAATATATGGTCTACTAACCTTTTTATATAATAAATCTATTAAGTTTCCTCTTCCAAGATTTTCTATATTTTCATCTTCTAATTGAATGTTTCTTCTTCTTATTTCAGCAAGTAACTCTTTTGCTGTAGGGAATTCATTAATATCTATTCCACAATCTTTAATTAATAATTCTCTAAAAGATACCTCGTCCCACTCTGCTCCAAAGTCTATGTCTTTTCCACTTATATTTACTACTAAATTTCCATCAAAAAGTTTTCCTATGATATAAGTTATCATTTCTCTCATAAGTTTCATATTATCTTTATAGTTGTAATATGCACTATATCCTTCTATCATAGTAAAGTCTTGTAAGTGGTTAACACTAATTCCTTCATTTCTGAAATCTCTTGCAATTTCAAAAACATTTGTGAATCCACCAACAACTAATTTTTTCAATGTCAATTCTGGAGATATTCTCAAATATACATCTGCATCATAAGTATTATGATGTGTTATAAATGGTCTAGCTGTTGCTCCAGATGGTGTATTTTGAAGTACTGGTGTATCAACTTCAATAAATCCTTTTTCCCATAAAAATTCTCTTAATAATTTTATGAAATTAGATCTAAGTAAGAATCTTTTCTTAGTCTCATCATTCATTATTAAATCTAAGTGTCTTTCTCTATATAGCATTTCTTGATTAGATATACCATGGAATTTTTCTGGTAATGGTCTTAAAGCTTTTCCTAAAAATTCATATTTAGAAACTTGAATAGATTTTTCTCCTGCTTGAGTTGTAAAAATTTCTCCTTCTACACCTATGAAATCTCCTATATCTACTGTAGAATGTAATAGTTTGTATGTTTCTTCTCCGATATCATCTCTTTTAAATACTAATTGTATTTTTCCTTCGATATCTCTTAAGTCCATAAAACTTATTTTTCCCATTTTTCTTTTAGACATAACACGTCCTGCTACTCTAACATTTTTTGTACCATCTTCAAGTGTTCTGGCATCTTTTAATGTATGAGTTACTTCATATCTTTCTGGATGTACGCTTATTCCTAATTCTTTTAGTTTTTCTTCTTTTTCAAGACGTACTTTCTTTAACTCACTAATATCTCCCATATTGCTCACTCCTAAACTTTAATTTTATATTCTTTTAATATCTACTACTTTATATTTAGCTATTCCAGCTGGTGTTTCAACTTCGAAATCTTCACCTTTTTTCTTACCCATTAAAGCTTTTCCAACAGGTGATTCATTAGAAATTTTGTTTTCAGCCATATTAACTTCTGTTGCACCAACTATACTATATGTTATTTCTTCATCAAATTCATAGTCATAAACTGTTACTTGTGTTCCAACTCCAACTTCTTTTGTTGAAATTTCATGATCAGCTACAACTTTAGCATTTCTTATTGTTGCTTCAATTTCTGCAATTTTAGTTTCAAGAAAAGCTTGCTCGTTTTTAGCTTCTTCATACTCTGAATTTTCAGATAAATCTCCAAATTCTCTTGCTATTTTTATTCTTTCGGCAACCTCCATTTTTCTTGGTCCCTTTAAGTATTTTAATTCATTTACTAATTTTTCATATCCTTCTTGAGTTAACATTATTTCTCTATCTTCCATAAATATCCCTCCTAAAATTCAACACTACTATTATACACTATATGTCAAGTATATATCCACTTGCATGTATATATAGTTTACCTAATTTGGTTCTTTCATATCTAGATATGTCCATACCTAAATTATCAAATATCTTATCATAATTTTCTTTATATTTTTGATATATTAAATAAGTATTTGATTTTATATCTAAATCACTATTATTATAGTCTAAAACGAATGAGCTTTTTGTTTGACTAACCTTGTATTCTTTTGAAAAAACAAGGAGAATATTATAATATTCTTTTGGAATTTTGTCAACTATTTCTATTACTGTTCCTAAATTATTGTTGATTTTTTGAATATCTTTATATAATTTTCTACTAAAATGAGTACAGAATACATCTATTATTTTATACGTTTTTAGCAATTCTTCAATTTTATTTATTTGTTTGATTTCAAGCTCATCTGTTATAACTAATATTTTTATTTTTTCTGCTTTTAAATTATTTCTATGAATAAAATCATCTATATATTTTCTATCATTAGTATATAAATTATTTTGATTTGAGACATAAGTTATATTTTTTATACTATTATTTAAAATATTCTTTATTTGATTTTCACACTCTATTTGCTTACTTAATACAACATAGGTTGTACTCTCTTTTATCTTTTTACTTAAGAAAAAGCTGCATAGTTTTTTTCTTTTTTTATAATTTACTATCTTAGTATTAATATTTAAATAATATATATCTTTTTTATTTATTTTTTTTAGATAAAATCCAAACAAATCATATAGCATTTGCTCTTTTTTATCTCTAATATCTTTACTAGTATCTATAAAAATAATATTCATATATAACCTCTTTGCTTGTTATATATGAATACATTTAAACTAATATTACTTTTTAACTATATTTTTAATTACATTAGTTTTAGTTCTATCTAGTTTCTTATCTAGTAGTTCTCTTAATGAGTCTGCTGTTAAATCACGAGTTAGCTTTCCACCTTCTGCAAGTGATATTGTACCTGTTTCTTCTGAAACAACTACAACTAAAGCATCTGATATTTCTGTGATTCCAACTGCTGCTCTGTGTCTTGTACCTAAGTTCTTTGGAACAGATACTTCTGAAGCTAGTGGTAAAATACACTTAGCTGCTAGTATTTCTGATCCTGATATTACTACTGCTCCATCATGAAGTGGAGTACGTGGCATAAATATGTTTTGAATAAGCTCAGATGTAACTTTTGCATTTAGAGGTATTCCTTCTTTTAATACTTCTGATACTTTTGTACTTCTTTGAAATACAATTAAAGCTCCAATCTGTTTCATAGACATTATTTCTACTGCTTTAGTTATCTCTGATATAGCATGTTTTACTAATATATTATCATCCATATCAAAAACATCAACTAATTTACTTCTACCTAACTTTTCAAATACACTTCTAAGTTCTGGCTGAAATACTATAAGTAGTAATATAATACCATAAGACATAAAGTTATCTAATAAAAAGCTAAGTACTACCATGTTACTTAATTTAGCTATGATGTAAATAAGTGCTAATAATATTACTCCCTTTACAATTTGTCCTGCTCTTGTTCTTTTTATAATTCTAGTAATATATGCTACAATTGCAATAACAAGTAAAATATCTATGGCTGTTATGACATATCTTACAGGGCTTGTTAAATCCAATGTATCTACAATAACATTAAACATTCCAGTAAGGGATTTTATAACGTTTTGCATATATTGTTCCTCCCCGTTTTGATTAGTTCATTGCTGCAACTAAGCCAGCAAAAACTGAGAAAATCATTGTAAATGTCATAATTCCTACTACAACATATATTCCAATCTTTCTTCCTACTGATTGTTCATTCTTAGAATTTTTATTCATAAATATCTCCCCCTAACGCTTACTATATATCAAATTTATTTTCAAACCAAGAATCTAAATCTTCAATCTTAACTCTTACTTGTTCCATAGTATCTCTGTTTCTGATTGTAACAGCTTTATCTTCTTCAGATTCGAAATCATAAGTTATACAATATGGTGTTCCGATTTCATCTTGTCTTCTGTATCTTTTTCCGATACTTTGTGACTCATCATAGTCTACCATATATTTTTTAGAAAGCATTTCTTGAACTTTTTTTGCACCTTCAGATAATTTCTTTGAAAGTGGCAATACAGCTATTTTCATTGGTGCTAAGAAAGGATGTAAATGTAATACAACTCTTGTATCTGTATCTGATATTTTCTCCTCTTCGTAAGCATTGCATAAAAATGCTAAAGCAACTCTATCTGCACCTAGTGATGGTTCAATACAATATGGTACATATTTTTCTCCTGTTTCAGGATCAGCATATGTCATATCTTCACCAGAGAATTTCATGTGTTGTGATAAATCAAAGTTTGTTCTATCAGCAATACCCCATAGTTCTCCCCAACCAAATGGGAATGCAAATTCAATATCTGTTGTTGCATTACTATAGTGTGATAATTCTTCTTTTGAGTGATCACGTAATCTGATATTTTCTTCTTTCATACCAAGATTTAATAACCATTGTTTACAAAAATCTTTCCAATATCCATGCCATTGTAAATCGCTTCCTGGTTTACAGAAAAATTCAAGTTCCATTTGTTCGAATTCTCTTGTTCTAAAAGTAAAGTTACCTGGTGTTATTTCATTTCTGAAAGCTTTACCAATTTGTGCTATACCCATAGGTAATTTTCTTCTTGTTGTTCTCATAACATTCTTGTAGTTTACAAATATTCCTTGTGCTGTTTCTGGTCTTAAATATATAGTTGCAGTTGTGTCTTCTGTAACACCTTGGAATGTTTTAAACATTAGGTTGAATTTTCTAATATCTGTGAAATTAGTTTTACCACATTTTGGACATGGTACTTGATTATCTACAATAAATTTTACTAATTGCTCATCTGTCATACCATCTGCAATCATATCGTGTCCTTGATTATGTGCCCATTCTTCAATTAATTTATCTGCTCTGTGTCTTGTTTTACATTCTTTACAATCTATTAATGGATCACTAAATCCACCAACGTGTCCAGATGCTACCCAAGTTTGAGGATTCATTAATATAGCTGCATCAAGGCCAACATTATATTTACTCTCTTGAACAAATTTCTTTCTCCAAGCTGCTTTTACGTTGTTTTTTAATTCGCATCCTAGAGGACCGTAATCCCAAGTATTTGCAAGTCCGCCATAAATTTCAGAACCAGCATATATTATTCCTCTATTTTTACACAAATTAACTATCTTTTCCATTGAATCTACCATTTTTTATTGCCTCCTAATTATTCTGAATTTCTATATCAATTACATCATTAGTATCTGCTACGTTATCTGAATCACCATTAAATACTATATGGAATTTTGAATCTTGAATATAAAAATTCTCAAGACCTGTTATTTCATAATTATAACTAGATTCTTTAGCATATCCATTATTAATAATATAATCTTTAACTTGTTTTTTTAATATATCTTTATAATCTTTTCCTAGTATATCTGCTACTACATCTGATTGTGATAATGTTGATTTAGAAGATAAATCTATATTATACGCTGTAACTTTTTCAGAAGTAACTTTATTTGAATCTGTATCTATTATTTGTTGTTTTACTACTATTGATACCACTTTTCTTAATCCAACAATGTTATCAAAATAAGTATATGTAACATTAAAAGAATAGTTACTTTCTGCCTGTTTCATTTGCTCTTTTAGGTTATCAAATCTTTCTGTGTATTCTGATTGTATTTTAGCGTTAACTTGAGCTACTTCTTTTCCATCAACATAGATTGTAGGTAAATGTATATTACTTACAAAATTAGATGTACTTTTATCTATACTACTTATATCTTTTATTTCATAATTTAAATTCATTACTTGTGCTAATTTATCTGCATCAGTTTGTCCAACATTTTCAAGTCCATTACTTTCTGTTGTAACTGTAGCAGAAGAAAATCCTAGCATCTTTGGATTATCTTCATTTTTTATAGCATAAGCAACAAAGCATCCGCCAATTATTAAAAAACTCATTACTATAATAGCTGGCCACTTTGTTGTTTTTCTTCTCTCTGTAAATCTAATAGTCTCCATTTTATCACCCTCGCGTACATTTTACTACAAAATCTTTTGTATTTCAACATTTTTTGAAATTTTAATCTTTCTTTACAATAGATGTAATATTAATGTCTATTCCAAAAAGATTAATACCTGTCATAGTATCAATTGAGTGTACAGTAACATTTTGTACATCCTTACTTATTGTTTGAATATTTTTTCCAAACACAACTTGTAGATCCATCTCTATTCTCATACCGTCTATATATTTTTCTGTAAATACTTTTAATACCTTATCTACACCTTCAACTTTACCTACAACATATGTTATTATCTCTTTTATTACATTGTCTGATATTCTAAATTTTCCTAAATAGCTGTATGTTGGTCTTATAATTGTCTTTTCAGAACTCTCTGCCTCATACATATTACTACTTTCTCTTCTATATATATCAAACATTCTAAGAGGATCCATAAAATATCCAGAAAATTGTTTTTTTATTTCAAAAGTTGGAACTGGAACAACATGTTTACCTTCTTCAAATCTAGATTTTCTTGCCTCAGCGATTTTTTCTGGACTAGCTACATCTTCAATGTATATTGTCTTTTTAATCTCACCTAGTTTTAAATTTTCTGCAATCTTTTTAACCATTTCATCTGAAGTCCCAAGAATTAATATTTTATCTATCTTTTCTTTTCTTATTGCAGATATCATTTCTTTTCTTCTGTCTTCATAAAAGAAGATAGCTGCTTTTACTGAAGCAATTTTACTTGCTTCAGTTTTAGCAGACTTTCCAGCTATAACTTTTGTTTCTTTTATTAATATTGCATCGTCTATTATATATTTTATATCAAAAGACTTAGCTACTTTTAAAGCATTATAGCTTTTTCCTGTTCCTGTTTTACCAACAAATGCATATACTTGCATCTAAACACCTCTAAACTTTCATTGCATCTTTAGCAGAAAGACTAAATTTTCCGTCTTCCTTACCAATCTCTATTACTTTAACTAAAATTTCATCTCCAACACTAAGTACATCTTCTACTTTATTTATTCTTTCTTTAGAAATCTTAGAAATATGTAATAATCCTTCCTTTCCAGGTAATATTTCAACTAAAGCCCCAAATTGTAATATCTTAGTTACTTTTCCTAAGTATACTTCATTTAATTCAACATCTTTAGTTAATGATTCAATTATGCTAATTGCTCTATCTAGTTTTTCTTGGTCTACACCTGCAACATATACTGTTCCATCATCTTCAATATCTATTTTTACGCCTGTTTCATCTATTATTTTATTTATAGTTTTTCCGCCAGCACCTATTACATCTCTAATTTTGTCTGGGTTTATTTTAATAACTTCAATCTTTGGTGCATATTTTGAAACATGTTCTCTAGGTTTATCTATAGCTTTTAACATTACTTCATCTAAGATGTAATTTCTTGCTTTGTGAGTTCTTGCAAAAGCTTCCTCTATTATTTCATATGATAATCCATCGATTTTTATATCTACTTGTATAGCAGTTATACCTTTTTTTGTTCCTGCTACTTTAAAGTCCATATCTCCAAAGAAGTCTTCAATTCCTTGAATATCTGTTACCATTATATAATCATCTGTTGAACCATTTTTAGTAAATAGTCCTGTTGAAATACCAGCAACTGGTGCTTTTATTGGAACACCTGCATCCATAAGTGCTAATGTAGATCCACAAACACTTCCTTGTGATGTTGAACCATTAGAACTTAATACTTCAGAAACTACTCTTATTGTATATGGGAATTCTTCTTGAGAAGGAATTACAGGCTCTAATGCACGTTCTGCTAAAGCTCCATGTCCTATTTCTCTTCTTCCTGGTCCACGAGATGCTCTTGCTTCTCCAACACTGTATGGTGGCATATTATAATGATGCATATATCTTTTTTGATCTTCTTCATCTAGTCCATCAATTTCTTGAACATCTGATGCACTTCCTAAAGTTACCATAGATAATACTTGTGTAAGACCTCTAGAGAATAATGCACTACCATGTACTCTATCAAAAAGACCAACTTCAGCACTTAATGGTCTTATTTCATCATCTTTTCTTCCGTCAACACGTTTTCCTTCTAGGATTATTAAATCTCTTACTGCTTTCTTTTCTGCTTTATATAAAGCTTCAGAAACCATAGATTTGTTTGCTTCGTATGTTTCTTCTCCATATTTTTCTTTATATTGTTCAATAACAAAATCATTTACTTTAGAAACATTTTCATCTCTTTCATTTTTATCTTTTGTTTGAACAGCTTCTTTCATTTTGTCATAAGCAATATCTTTTATAAAGTCTGCTAAGTCTTCAGGAATAGCAAAAGATTTATATGCAGCTTTTGGTTTTCCTACTTCAGATTTTATATTGTATATGAATTCACATAAGTTTTTGATCTCTGCATGTGCTACTTTTATAGCTTCAAGCATTTTATCATCAGGAACTTCGTTTGCTCCTGCTTCTATCATACATATTTTTGTTGGTGTTGCAGAAACTGTTAAATCTAATATTGATTTTTCTCTTTGAGCTAAATCTGGATTTAATACGATTTCTCCATCTACAATACCAACTTTTACAGTACCAACTAAAGTATCAAATGGTATATCTGATATGTTAAGTGCAATTGATGCACCAACTGATGCTGGTATTTCTGGTAATACATCAGGATCAACAGCTAGTACTAAAGCATCTATTGCTGTATCATTTCTGTAATCTTTTGGAAATAGTGGACGAAGTGGTCTATCTATTACACGAGATACAAGTATTGCTTTTGTTGAAGGTTTTCCTTCTCTTTTAATGTATCCACCTGGTATTTTACCAACTGCATATAGTCTTTCATCATAATCTACAGATAATGGTAAAAAGTCTATTCCTTCTTTTGGTTCTTTTGACATATTAGCATTTACTAATACAGCTGTATCGCCATATCTTACTAAACATGATCCATTTGAAAGACTTGACATCTTTCCTGTTTCAACTACAAGCTTTCTGCCTGCAAATGAAGTTTCAAATTTTTTATACATTTTCATTCCTCCTAAAAAACTAATTGTAATCTATAGGTTGTAATAATAATTTCTAAGTACAAATTTCGACTTATACTCACAAATTATTACTACAATTACTCCTATAATTACTCTTGTAACATTATACTATAAATTGAAATATTGTTCAAGTATACAGCATAAAAGTAAAAAAAATAAAGGAGATTTTTATAATCTCCTTTATCATTTACTTACATAGTTCTTTTTTTATTGCTTCTAAAGCAATTGCTAATTGATCTGGACAAGATGTATCTTTGTATCCACATGGAATTCCTTTTAGAGTTTTTATTACCTCATCTATTTTCTTTCCTTCAACAAGTTTTGAAACTCCAACTGTATTTCCTGGACATCCTCCAACTATTTTTACTGATTTTATAGTTTGATTATCTTCATCTATTTCTATTATCATTTGCTTTGAACAAACACCTTGTGGTGTATAAGTATATTGCATTGTTTTTCCTCCTATGCTTTTCCAGCACATCCTAGTACGTCTTCAATTTTATGTTTTACCATGTCTTTTACTGCAGTTCTTGCTTGACCTAAGTAAGTTCTTGGGTCAAATACTTCTGGTTTATTTGTGAAACATTCTCTTATATTAGCTGTCATTGCTAAACGAATATCACTATCTATGTTAATTTTACATACAGCCATTGTTGCAGCTTTTCTTAACATTTCTTCTGGAACACCTTTTGCTCCTGGAATTTGGCCACCATATTCATTACACATTTTTACAAATTCTTGTGGAACTGATGAAGCTCCATGTAAAACGATTGGATATCCTGGTAATCTTTTTCCAATTTCTTCAAGTATGTCATATCTTAATTTTGGCTCACCTTTGAATTTATATGCTCCATGGCTTGTTCCTATAGCTATTGCTAAAGAATCACAACCTGTTCTTTTTACAAATTCTACTGCTTCATCTGGATTTGTATACATAGCATCATCTGCTGCTACATTTACATCGTCTTCAACACCAGCAAGTTTTCCAAGTTCTGCTTCTACAACAACTCCTCTTGCATGTGCATATTCAACAACTTTTTTAGTTAGTTCAACATTTTCTTCAAAAGAATATTTTGAACCATCAATCATTACAGATGTAAATCCACTGTCTATACAATCTTTACATGTTTCAAAATCTGGACCATGGTCTAAGTGTAATACAACTGGAATATCTTTTCCTGATTGTTTGTTGCACTCAATTGCTGCTTCAACTAATTTTTTTAAGTATATTGGATTAGCATATTTTCTTGCTCCAGCTGATACTTGTAGTATAACTGGTGAATTAGTTTCATTTGCTGCTTCCATTATACCTTGTACTATTTCCATGTTATTAACATTGAAAGCACCAATAGCATATCCTCCTTCATAAGCTTTTTTAAACATTTCTTCTGTTGTTACAAGTCCCATAAATATTACCTCCTTAAAATTACCCATTTGGTTTCTTGTTTTGTTTTCTATATCTCTGATATTCAGTTTCTTGCTTTATTTGTTCTTTATATGCATTTTCTTTTATTTTATCTTGAGCATCTTTATCTACATCATCTATTATACTTTTTAGTTCTTCTGATGATCTATCTTCAATATTATTTACTTTTCTTAGACTAGAAAAGAAATCCGAATCTCCAATTTCTTGTTTTTCTTCTACATCTTTTTTTGTTTGTGAATATGTAGATTGATTTGGTATTTTTTCTATATTTTCATCATAAACTCTCTTATCTCTTTGAGCATCTCCAATTTGCTTTGCAGATGCAATATCATTTTTTTCAAGTAAATCTTTTTGATGAATTCTTGACATCTCAAAATTTTTAATTTCTCTTTTTTCTTGAGAATCTTTTATATTATATATATTATGTGCCATGTCTGATTCAGTAACTTTTTGTTCTTTTTGTTTATCACTAGAAATCTTGTTGTTTACTGCACTAGTGGCACCTAAGTTTTTGTCTTTGGCTGCTTGTTCATTTTTTTCTTGTATTTCTAGTCCTTTTGTATATTCACTTAAAGATGGAATACTTTGAATTAATTCTAAATTAGCTTCTTGATATGAGCGTTTATATAAAGCTTTTTCTTGTGGTGATTTTGCTGGATCTTTTAAAGCTAAAATGTATGCCATATATTCTTTTTCTCTTTTTTTATACAAAAGACTTATCTTACTTGCTCTTGCATTTGTATTGCTCTCAATTCCTTTTTGATTATATTCAAATTTATTTTTAAAATCTTTCTTTTCTTGCTTTATTCTCTTAACATCATCTATATTTTTTCCAGTATGATTATGATAAAGTAGATCTATTTTTTCAAGATTTTTTTCCATTGCAAGTATTTCTACTGCCTCTTTAGAAGTTAGAGCTACTGCCATACTACTAAATTGAGCATCTTTAATCGTCATAACTCTTGAAGCATAGTCTTTATACATTTTATTATATGTTGCTTCATATATTTTAGTTTGAAGAGCCTCTTTTTTATCTTTTTTGCCTACATCTTTTCCTTCTTGCTTATCCTTTTGCTCATCTTTTTTTACATCTTCTTTTACTTTTTCTTTAGTATCTTTGTCTTGTCCTTTTAGAGCTTGGTCTACTTGTTCATCTATTTCATGATTTTCTTGCTGTTCTTGTTCAATAGCAATCTTATTTAAATCATCTTGAGATATCTTCAAATACTTCTTCATAAGTTCTGCTTGAATATCTTCATTGTTAATTCTTGCATACTTTTCAAGTATTTGGTCATTAATATCTAAAGTCTCTTTAAATTTTTTAGATGTAAGTCTTCCTACCTCATCATATGATCTTTGCACAGATTTTTTTCCACCATATCTAGATATTACTAGCTGGCTTACTCCATCTGTATTAATGCTACTACGAAAAAACTTATCTAATAACCCCATATCATCACCCTCACCTGTAAATAATTCTACTATATATACATTTAAATTTCAAGGAAAAATATTAAAAGTCTATATCTAATTCTATAGGGCAATGGTCACTTCCTAATACCTCAGTATGAATTTTAGCATCTAATATCTTGTCTTTTAAACTGTTTGATACAATAAAATAGTCTATTCTCCATCCTACATTTTTTTCTCTTGCTTGTCTCATATATGACCACCAAGAATACTCAATTTTTTCTGGATATAAATATCTATATGTATCTATAAATCCTTCAGACAAAAGTTCAGTCATTTTTTCTCTTTCTTGATCTGTAAAGCCAGCACTAAAATGATTTGTCTTTGGATTTTTTAAATCTATTTCTTCATGAGCAACATTTAAATCTCCACAATAAACAACTGGTTTTGATGTTTCAAGATTTTTTAAATATTTTCTCATTTCATCTTCCCATGTCATTCTATAATCTAGTCTTTCTAGCTCTCTTTTAGAGTTTGGTGTATAACAGCACACAAAGTAAAACTTATCAAACTCTAAAGTAATGACTCTTCCTTCTTGATCGTGCTCTTGTATTCCAAGTCCATAAGTAACATTTATTGGTTTTACTTTAGAAAAAACCATTGTTCCAGAATAGCCTTTTTTTACAGCACAATTTATATATCTATTGTATCCATCAAAATTTATATTTTCTGCTTGTTCTTCTTGTAATTTAGTTTCTTGAACACACAATATATCTGCGTCTATTTCGTTAAAAAAATCATTAAATCCTTTTGATATACAAGCTCTAATTCCATTAACATTCCATGATATAAGTTTCATTATTTTTCCTCCTTAACAAATTTAGTACAAAAGCTTGGTCTGTGAATTGGACAAAGTCCGTATTCCTTTATAGCTTCAATGTGAGCTTTAGTTCCATATCCCTTATGTTTAGCAAATCCATATTGTGGATATTGTTTATCCCATTCAATTAACATCCTATCCCTTGTAACTTTTGCTATAATTGAGGCTGCTGCAATAGATTCTGATTTTGCATCTCCTGATACAACAGTTTGTGCCTCTATATTTATATCTATCATTTGATTTCCATCTATTAGTACATATTCTGGTACTACATTTAAGTTTTGTATAGCTTGCTTCATTGCAAGTTTAGTAGCATTCAATATGTTAACTTTTTCTATAACATCTACATCACTTATTCCAACGCCAACACTTAAAGCCTTACTCATAATAACATCATAAAGAGCTTCTCTTTTCTTTTCTGTTAGCTTTTTAGAATCGTTTACACCTTCAATTTTATCTTCTGGTTTTAATATTACAGCTGCTGCAACAACAGGTCCGCATAAAGGACCTCTACCTGCTTCGTCTACTCCACAAATAAGCTTATATCCTTTTTCATATAAACCATGTTCAATTTCTAGCATATGCTGTAATCTTTCTTCCTCTTTTTCTTTCATGTTGCTCCTCCATAACCACTTGTCATTATATAACAATAATTTAAAAAAAGAAAGCGATTTACCCACTTTCTTTACTAAATATCTATACATTGTTTATATACTTCGTTTTTATTAACACCTAATTGTTTTGCTGCTTTTTTTATAGCGTCCTTTTTAGATATTCCTTCTTCTATATATTCTTTTACTAATTGAACAGGATCAACCTTTTCTAATTCTTCTTTTCTCTTTTTTTCTAATTCTATTTCAGACTTTCCTTCTACAATTAGTACAATTTCACCTTTTATTCCGTCTTTTTCTATCTTTTCTATAGCATCTTCGAAAGTAGTATTTGTATATTCTTCATGAATTTTAGTAAGTTCACGACATATACATATATTTCTTTGTCCAAACACCTCATACATATCTTTTAAAGTATATAAAATCTTATGTGGTGCTTCATAAAATATCATTGTTCTTATTTCATCTTTTAACTCATTTAGTCTTTTGATTCTTTGTTTTTTACTTACAGACAAAAAGCCTTCAAATGTAAATCTTGTAGAATCCATACCTGAACGAACTATTGCAGTAATTAGTGCTGTAACTCCTGGTATTACTTCTATTTTATATTCGTTTTCTACTAAATATTTTACTAAACCTTGTCCTGGATCAGATATTATTGGCATACCAGCATCTGATACTAATGCAATATTTTTCCCTTCATCCAAAAGTGATACTACCATTTGTACTTTGTTTTCTTCATTATGTCTATGATAGCTAATCATATGTTTTTCTATATTTAAGTGATTTAATAGTTTTAATGTCTGTCTTGTGTCCTCTGCAAGTATTATATCTGCATTTTGCAATGTTTCTATTGCTCTTAATGTTATATCTTTTAAATTTCCAATAGGTGTACCAACAACATAAAGTGTTCCTCTTTGTTCATTTTTCATTATTTTTCACTCCCATAAATTTCTAAAATTTCTTTTGTATAATTTCCATCTTCATCATATTCAATAAGTGGTGGTAAAATATTTACCTCATTTCCTCCACAATATACATATTCAATTAAAACAATACTTGGTTTGCTATTAACTTTTGGAAATACAAATCTTATATTTTTAGGTTCTAATTTATATTTTCTTGCTATAGATATTAAATCTGAAAGTCTTTGAGGTTTATGTACAACATATAATTTGCCTCTTTGTTTTAATATAGCCTTTGCACAACCAAAAACGTCTTCTAGAGTACATTCTTTCTCATGCCTTGCTATGTATTTTACTTTATTTTCATTTTGTACTCCAGTTCCAACTTCTTTATATGGTGGATTACAAACAACTACATCTACTTTACTTTCATGTCTAAATTCTTTTATATTTGAATTTATAGCAATTATTTCTTTTTCTAATGAATTTATACTAATATTCTTTTTTAATAGCTCATACATTTCTTTTTGAAGCTCTACGCCATATATTTGCTTAAACTTTTTCTTTTGAGATAAAATTACTGGTATTACTCCACTTCCACTACATAAATCCACTATAACATTATTGCTACTATTTGACTCAACAAAATTTGCTAAAAGTACACTATCTATTCCAAAGCAAAAATATTCAGGATTTTGTATTATTTTTTTACCGTTTAAATTCAAATCATCTACACGCTCTTTTGACATATTTTCTCTCTTTCTAACACAAAAATTATACACCAAATACGGCTTTTTTTCAACAATATGCATACTTTTAATTTAATATAACGTTTATATCCACTTTTATTTTATTGTAAATTATAGTATAATGCTCTTTAAGGAGACTAACTATGATAATAAATTACACAGCTTTAGCAATAGATGAAAACAAGAAATTAAAAGATGTGCTTAAAAAGAGACTATATATTTCTAGTGAATTACTAAAAAAACTAAAATACTCTAATTGTATATATGTAAATAACTCTAATGCATATACAAATTATATTGTTCACGAAAATGATGAAATAACTGTAGACTTAGAAAAGTACATTCTTCAGAAAAATACACCAAAGTTTGAAGATAAATTTGAACTAGTAGATGCACCTTTAGACATACTATATGAAGATGATTATTTACTAATTGTAAATAAACCAGCTAATATGCCAACTCACCCAAGTGCAGATAACTATACTAATACATTGTCTAACATTGTTGCTTCATATTTAAAAAAGCAACAAATATATAACATACATATAATAACTAGACTAGACAAAAATACTACTGGAATATGTATTTTTGCTAAAAATGAATACGTTCAAGAATTGTTTGTAAAGAAGAAACAAAAGATTTCTTTAAAAAAAGAATATACAGCAGTTGTAAATGGTATTGTAAAAAAATATCATGATATAATTGAAAAAAATATTGCAAGAATGAAAGATACAATATTACTAAGAGAAACTGTAGATGATACTCTTGGAGATTATGCTAAGACTGAATTTTTTGTAACAAAAAGAAACTATAATTTAAATTATACAATACTTAATGTAATACTACATACTGGCAGAACACATCAAATAAGAGTACATATGATATATATTGGACACATACTACTAGGAGATACACTATATGCAAATCATTACGGTATAAAAGACATAGATAAACTTATATCTAGACAAGCTTTACATGCAAGAAAGATATCTTTTAATCACCCTATAACAAATGAATATTTAATCATAGAAGCACCTCTTCCAGAGGATATACAATCACTTGAAAAAGAGTAAAAAAATAAGCAAGGGAAAAACCTTGCTTTTACTATTGTGTAAAAATATTTCTTACATTATCAAAGCTTGAAAATTGAATTCCACTTTTATTAAAAAGTTTATTCGTTAATGATATAATAAAGTTTACGACTTTACTCTTTCCAATGTAGATATATGGTGATCCTATTTTGTACGAATTAACAATGTCATCAGACAAATTATTTCCAATCACGCATACTTTTCCATCATATTGTTTTACCATGCTTTTAAATTGTTTTTTCTTATCTTTCTTTAAAACAATAAGTTTTAATTTATCTGATTGTTTAGAAACAAATTTAAAAGAACTATGGTTTAGTATGTCTTGTGCATAGACATTTTTTGTTACTATAGCAATATCATAACCACTTTCTATGAATTTTCTAAGTGATGTTGTGTATTTGTTTACAAGTTCAATTCTTGCAAGCTTTTTGTACATTTGCTTATATCTTTCTTTGCAATACTTTAGTGTATGTTTACTAAAAAAAGAATATACAGCAAGTCTTATTTTTAAGCCAGCATATCCATTTCCAAAAACGTCTAATCTGTTTACCTTCCACAAGATATTATCTATAGTGTTTATAATTCTATTATCTGGAAATAGTGTTTGTATTATAATATTGTCAATTTTTTCAAAGTCTATTAGCGTACCATCCAAGTCAACAATTAATAGTTTGGATTCTCTAAGCTTTTTTATAGTCTTTCTATCATAGTTAGATAAAACTTTAGAGTTTGTCATATTAGACCACCTCTCTCCTAAAAAAATTTACTGCTTAATTATACCATTTTTAACGCAACTTTTCAAGTATTCGTAAATAAAGTCATCTATCTTACCATCCATTACAGCTTGCACATTTCCAGTTTCAAAACCTGTTCTATGATCCTTTACTAAAGTGTATGGACAAAATACATAAGATCTAATTTGACTTCCCCATGCATTATCTGATGTTTCACCTTTTATGTTGTTCATTTTCTTATCATAATTTTCTTTTTCAAGTTTATATATCTTAGCTTTTAGCATTTTCATAGCATATTCTCTATTTTGCATTTGAGATCTTTCTGTTTGACAAGTTACAACTATTCCAGTAGGTAAATGTCTTAGTCTTACAGCAGAAGATGTTTTATTTACATGTTGACCACCGGCACCACTTGCACGATAAACATCCATTTCTATATCTTCTGGTCTAATATCTACAACAATCTCATCTGAAATTTCTGGTAAAACTTCAACCGCTGCAAAAGATGTATGTCTTCTACTATTTGCATCAAAAGGAGATATTCTAACTAATCTATGTACTCCAGACTCTCCCTTTAAATATCCATATGCATTTTCACCTTTAACTAAAAAAGATACAGACTTAACGCCAGCTTCTTCTCCATCTTGATAGTCCAAAACTTCTATTTCAAATTCGTTTCTTTGAGTCCATCTTGTGTACATTCTATATAGCATAAGTGCCCAATCTTGCGACTCTGTACCACCAGCACCAGGATGAATAGTAATAATTGCATTGTTTTTATCATACTCATCAGAAAGCAATGTTGTAACCTCTAATTTTTCTAAATCTTCTTCTAATTTCGAAGCTATACTTTTTGCCTCTTTAAAAGACTCGTTATCATTTTCTTCTTGTGCTAGTTCTAAATATGTTGTAGCATCTTCATATTCTTTTTTTACGTTATCATATTTTTGAATATCACTTTTTAGTACTTTCATTTCTGAGAGTATTTTTGATGACTTTTCATTATCATCCCAAAATCCCTCTTCTAATGTTTCTTTTTCTAATTTAGAAAGTCTTTCTCTTTTTGAATCAACTTTTATTGCATCTTTTAAAGTAACTATTTTTTCCTTTAGTGCTTCTAGCATCAATCTGATACTATCAAAATCCATTATATCACATCCCAAATTTTATCTCTTTTTTCTAATTCATTAGGCATAAATTTAAATTCAAGGTACTCATCTTTTGTAGGATGAAAAAATGATAAATAATATGAAAATAATGCCAAATTCTGTCCTACTTTATTTATTTTCTGTCCATATTTAATATCTCCATACAAAGGATGTCCTATATTTGCAAATTGTACTCTTATTTGATGATGACGTCCTGTATGTAAATCTATATCTACTAATGAATATTTTTTATTATTGTATTCAAAATTCTTTATTACCTTATATTCCAAAATAGCTTCTTTAGAACCTTTTGTATCTTTATTTACAACTCTAGACATATTTAGTCTTTCATTTTTTAGTAAATAATTTCTTAGTTCTATTTTTTTATCTGATACAGGTAAAGTTCCATTAACTACTGCTAAATATCTTTTTTTAACATTTTTTTGTCTAATATACTCAGATATTCTAGATGCAGCTTTAGATGTCTTAGCAAATACCATGACACCTCCAACCATTCTATCTAATCTATGTACAAGTCCAAGATATACATTTCCTGGTTTGTTGTATTTTTCTTTTATATACTTTTTTATAATAGTAAGCATATCTAAATCCCCAGTTTTATCTTCTTGTACAGGTATTCCTGGTTCTTTAATTACTACTATTATGTGATTATCTTCATATAATATTTTTAAATCTTGCATACTCTTCTCCAAATACGAAAAAACTCCACTAAAATGTGGAGTTACTTTTACAATTAAGCATTTTCTTTTTGTTCTTTAATTTCAACTACTTGTTTTTTATTGTAATATCCACAAGAAGGACATGCTTTGTGTGAAAGTACTGGTTCACCACAATTTGCGCAAGTAGATAAATTTGTTTCTTCTAATTTCCAAGTTGAACGCTTTGTATGTGTTCTTTGTTTAGACCATCTTCTTTTTGGTTGTGCCATTTTATATTCCCTCCTTACAAGCCATATACGACTATGCTTAGCATAGGTATTACCTTTAGAATTAATTTGTTACTCGTATATTATATAATAGTTGATAAGAAAAGTCAAGATTAACTCCAAATTTAATTACAAATTTGTTTTAATATACTTAATTATGTAAATTGTCTACTAATTTGCCACTTTTTATGTAAATTTTTGTCTTTTCCTTTATTTTTACACCAATATATAGTATAATGATGAATGAGTTTTTATGTTATATATCTAATTTAATTAAAGGAGGTAGGAAATTTATGCTTACGAAAGAATCAATTGAGGCATTACTGAAAATTAACACTAAAACCAAAAACAGTACAAGAGCGCTTAGGATTATGTCTTGTGATAATCCTATAAAGGAGTTATTCATTTTCTCTTTAAGAGATATAAAAAATGAATATAAACAAGATCCGAAAGGATTTGATGAACAACTAGCTTTATGCATTTACAAATTTAACCAAGAATTGAATTTGTATTTAAATGATAAAGAAAATCGTGTTAACATTAAAGACTCAACCGTTGTACTAAATAAACAAGTTATACAAAAGGCTCTTCAAGAATTAATCGAACTTAGAGATATGGTATCTGATGTCGTGCAAAAAAACGCGGTTACTTCTGAAAATGTCTATGCTCTACTACATTTTAAACCAGAAAATTATATTGCTATACTGCAAATATGCGGCTTAGTAGATATTAGTAACAATGTATTTAGATCAAAGATGCTTTCTAGAATATTAAACATCAAAGACCAATTATACAACTACAAAAGTGGTAGAATGCCACTTTCTACTCTACTTGATGAATTTAATCTTCATCTAGATTATATTTTATCTCAAATTGAACTAATACAAAATAACAAATTGTACGACGAAGACTTTTTAGTATACACTATATTATTTGATATTCAGCGTTATACTAACAACAAAAGAATAAGAGTTTTAAAGTAATTGAATATTTTGAATTTATTTTATATAATAAAATAGAATGAGGTGTTATTATGAATTTAAATACTCAATATTTAAAGTATTTCATTATCTACTATCTAGTTATAAACGTAGTTGGATTTTTATCTATGGGAATAGATAAGTATAAAGCAAAACACTATATGTGGAGAATTCCTGAAAAAACTCTTTTGCTTATTCCACTATGCTTAGGTAGCGTTGGCTCTCTTATTGGGATGTATACTTTCAGACATAAAACTCTGCATCCCCAGTTTAAATATGGTATTCCTTGTATTTTAATTATAAATATAATCTGTATTTACTATATTTTTAC
>ERZ869979.81-NODE-81-length-24037-cov-5.120952_pt1 | contig 24037 bp, 23 predicted proteins | sample MGYA00521269_ERZ869979 | MGnify/ENA primary metagenome ERZ869979 (study PRJEB32232, sample SAMN07284974) | human gut metagenome | biome: human-associated habitat; material: feces | host: Homo sapiens | place: Tanzania | collected 2014-04-05 ... | reverse complement strand
ATCGGTAAGGAGATGGAACTCTTCATGTTCTCTGAGCGTGTAGGTAAGGGTCTTCCTATCTGGTTGCCAAAGGGTACACAGCTCCGCCTCCGCTTGCAGGAGTTGCTCCGTTCGCTCCTGAAGCCTTATAACTATCAGGAGGTTATCTGTCCTGGTATCGGCGGCAAGAGCCTCTATGTTACATCTGGTCACTATGCTCACTATGGTAAGGATGCATTCCAGCCTATTCAGACTCCTGAGGAGGATGAGGAGTATATGCTCAAGCCAATGAACTGTCCTCACCACTGCGAGGTCTACGCCCGTAAGCCTCGTTCTTACAAGGATCTTCCTTTGCGTATCGCCGAGTTCGGTACCGTGTTCCGTTATGAGAAGAGCGGTGAGCTCCACGGTTTGACTCGTGTTCGTACATTTACTCAGGATGATGCACATATCTTCGTTCGTTCAGATCAGGTGAAGTCGGAATTCGAGAATGTAATCGACGTAATCCTGAAGGTGTTCAAGATCTTCGGTTTCGAGAACTACGAGGCACAGATTTCTCTCCGCGATCCTAAAGATACAGAGAAGTATATAGGTTCTGATGAGATTTGGGAAGAGAGTGAGAACGCTATCCGCGAGGCTTGCAAGGAGAAGGGTCTTGAGACTCGTGAGGAGATTGGCGAGGCTGCCTTCTATGGTCCTAAGCTCGACTTCATGGTAAAGGATGCCATCGGTCGTCGTTGGCAGTTGGGTACCATCCAGGTGGATTATAACCTGCCAGAGCGTTTCAAGCTGGAATATACCGCTGAGGATAACTCAAAGAAGACTCCTGTGATGATTCACCGTGCACCATTCGGTTCATTGGAGCGTTTCACAGCCGTTCTCATCGAGCACACCGCCGGTCACTTCCCATTGTGGTTGACTCCAGACCAGGTTGCTATTCTCCCTATCTCAGAGAAGTTCAATGATTATGCGCAGAAGGTACGTCAGTATCTTGACAAGCAGGGTGTTCGTGCTTTGGTTGATGATCGTAACGAGAAGATTGGTCGCAAGATTCGTGATAACGAGTTGAAGCGTGTTCCTTACATGGTTATTGTAGGTGAAAAGGAAAGTGCCGAGGGCCTCGTTTCTATGCGTAAGCAGGGTGGTGGCGAGCAGGCTACCATGAGCATGGAAGAGTTTGCTCAGCGCATCAATGCTGAGGTAGCAGAGCAGCTGAAGGCAGCTGAGGAGTAATCCCGCAGATTGATATATTCGAATCTCCCACAGATTTCACAGATTTACACAGATTTTTTGTTCTGCAGAAGATCTGTAAAGATTGTGACGTCTGTGGGAGTTTTTTCGTATTGGAGGATTTTAAAATCGTTTGGTTATGACTGAAAATGAGATATCTTATAAGGTCATTGGAGCTATTTATAAGGTTTATAATGAATTGGGGCCAGGTTTGCTTGAGTCGGTTTATGAAGCAGCTCTGTGCTATCAGTTGCGTAAAGATGGACTTAGGGTTGAGAGTCAGGTAAAGTTGGATGTCATGTATGACGGTAAGGCTTTGCCTGTTGATTTCCGTCTGGATATTCTTGTTGAAGATAAAGTCATAATCGAACTGAAGTCTGTGGCAGAAATGAAAGATGTCTTTCATAAGCAATTGCTTACGTATTTGCGTGTGGCGAAGAAGCATCTTGGAATATTGGTCAATTTTACCACCACCGATATACAACATTCTATCTTCCGTAAAGTCAATGGATATTCTTCCGTTGATTGATGTTCTTAAGTCCCACAGATTGTTTTTTAGTCCCACAGATTTCACAGATTTACACAGATTATTGAAGCAAATAATTAAATTTGTGTAACTCTGTGAGACAAAGAAAAAAACAGAATCTTCGTGAAATCTGTGTAAATCTGTGAAATCTGTGGGACAAAAGAAAATGTTGAATCTGCGTGCCCAAAAACCGAAAACTGTGTGATTTTTAAAAAAAATATGGGGCAAAAATGAAAAATCTGCGGGAAATTCTTGGTGGTTTGCGAGAAAAATCGTAACTTTGCAGCCGTTTAATCAAAAAAACAACGTAGAATAGTTAATGAAAAATGACAAAATAAAAAATCAGTACCGCGTAAACGAACAAATACGCGTACGTGAAGTGAGAGTGGTAAGTGATGGCGGAGCAGAAGTGATGCCAACACGTAAGGCTTTGGACTTGGCTCGCCAGGAAGGTGTTGATCTCGTGGAGATTTCTCCTAATGCACAACCTCCTGTTTGTCGAATAGTTGACTATTCTAAATTCCTTTATCAGCAGAAGAAGCATGCTAAGGAAATGAAGCAGAAGCAGGTAAAGGTGGAGACCAAGGAAATCAGATTCGGACCTCAGACTGATGAGCACGATTATCAGTTTAAGCTCAAGCACGCTAAGGAGTTCCTGAATGAAGGTAACAAGGTACGTGCATACGTATTCTTCCGCGGTCGCAGTATCCTCTTCAAGGAGCAGGGTGAAGTTCTTCTTCTCCGTTTTGCTAACGACCTCGAGGAGTATGGTAAGGTGGAGCAGATGCCTAAATTGGAAGGCAAGAAGATGTTCCTCTATATGAGCCCTAAGAAAGCTGGTGTGGCTAAGAAGAGTCAGCAGAAGCTCGATCGTGAAAAGCGTGAGGCTGAAGCTAAGGCTGCAGAACAGGCTGAAAGAGCTGCTAATGCAGAAAAAAATAGTTTGTTGGCTAATGCTAAGGGTGGTGATGCCTTGAAGCAGCTTGCAGCAGACAGCGAGGATTAATCAAGAAAAAAAAGAGATGCGTAACGCCGTGGTATATGCGTTGCCATCCGTTAAATAAATAACAATTAAAATTAAAAGTAAAAATGCCAAAAGTAAAGACTAATTCCGGCGCAAAGAAGAGATTCCGTTTCACCGGTACAGGTAAGATTAAGCGTCATCACGCTTTTCACAGTCACATCTTGACTAAGAAGACAAAGAAGCAGAAGAGAAACCTCCTCGGCGAGACTCTCGTAGACCGTTCAAACTTGAAGCAGGTTCGCGACTTGCTCTGCCTTCGTTAATTATTAACTTTTTAGTCGAACTTTTAAAGAAAAAAAATTATGCCAAGATCAGTAAATCACGTTGCATCAAAAGCAAAAAGAACAAAAATCTTGAAGCTCACTAAGGGTTACTATGGAGCTCGCAAGAATGTATGGACAGTAGCTAAGAACACTTGGGAGAAGGGTCTTACCTACGCTTATCGCGATCGTCGTAACAAGAAGCGCACTTTCCGCGCATTGTGGATCCAGCGTATCAACGCTGCTGCTCGCCTCGATGGTATGAGCTACAGCCAGTTGATGGGTGCTCTTCACAAGGCAGGTATCGAGATCAACCGTAAGGTTCTCGCTGACCTCGCTGTTAACAACCCAGAGGCTTTCAAGGCTATCGTTGCTAAGGTGAAGTAATTTGAAAGATTTTTAAAGGAATCCTCAGTTATCTTTGATAGCTGGGGATTTTATCATTTATAGGCTTTTGGGCGTCCCGACGGATTTGCAATCCGTCGTTAAAAAAGGTTCGACCAATAAATAACGGGGGATTTGTAATCCCCAACAAGAGGAAAAGCATACTCCTTTGCTGCGGATTGCAAATCCGCAGAGCCTAAATTGGTTAGGACATTTTTTACGCCGGATTGCAAATCCGGCGGGACGCCATCTATGATGAAACGAAAAAGAGGGTGTGTCATGGACTTATGACACACCCTCTTAGTGTATTATAAAGCTTTTCCGCTTTACTTCATCAACTCAAGACCTGCCTCGAACTTGGTGGTCTTACCCATCAACTCTGGCAACTGCTTTACAATCGCCTTGACCATTCCGCCAAAGCCGTTCAGATCTTCATCACCGAGGCTCTCAACCATTTTAACAAGAACCGGATTAGATGCCAATTTTGTAGCAAAATCCTGATTCAGATAGAAGAATGCTGTATTGTTGTCGTTGAAACGAACGTTTACAGGAACACCATCCTTGAAAGCTGCCAGAACTGCACCGATGGCTGCCTGCTTGGCAGGATCTGTAATGGTGCCGGCAATCTTTTCATTGTTCAGGAATACGATGATCTGGTTCTCATCTACAATCTTATATGTTGCATAGCCTTCAGCAATCTGCCAGTTTGGAGTGGCAGGTGCCTCTGTATCAGTTTTGCCTAACTTAGCCTCTGCGTATTGAGCGATAATCTTGCCATCTGCTGTGAATGTTACAGACTTCAAGAGGTTTGGTAACAACTGGTTTACAAAGCTTTCTGCCATCTGTGGTGCTGCAGCTGCAGGGATGAAATCCATGATAGAAGGGCAGCCTGCTTCTGTTTCCCAATTCATCTTGAATGAGCCTTTCCATGCCTCAGCTGATGATGGATCGTCAGTCTGATTGCCATCCCCGTCATACATGGTTACAGGCTCAAGATTCCAGGTTGCAAGAAGCTTGGAAACTGCAGGCTTTTCTGTGCTGTTGCCTGCATTGAATGTACCATCTTCAGTCTTCAGTTCTACGCTGATGTTCTTGTAGTCTGCAGAAATCTTGGCAGTGAAATCTACCGTCTCAGAGTTGGCATTATCCGTAGCCTTGGTTGTATTTTCATTATAGGTCGCTGTTCCCTGACCTCTCAAGGTGTAACCATCCAGTGCAATAACCGTTGCCTCTGGTACGTTCACGGTTACTCTGCCACTCTTGTCGGTCAAAGTTACCTTGGCAGTTTGATCTCCAGCCTTTTCGATATTCATATCGAAATCCATGAAGTCATAATCTACCTCGCCATCTTCTGTATCGAGCTCTTCACCCCAGACATTGTAAGTACCTGCCTTGAATGTGTCCCATACAGAAGGATCATCATCATCGCTGCTACAAGCAGTGAAGAAGCCAAGGGTGCAAACCATGGCCATCAAATAAATAAACTTTTTCATTGTCTTCTCTTTTTTGTATTATTGAATAATTGTTGTTTTGTTTCTCTTTATCTTTATATCTCTTGGGCTATATATAATAATGTACGCGTACATTTATTATATTGTCTATTTCAGCTGATACGTGATGCCGATGCTGCCGTAGATAGGATACATCGTCTGCTCGATGGTCTCGAAATCCTTCTTGAAGATGCCGTTCAGACCCCAGCTCAGGTCGGCACAGATGCCCCAGCGGTTATTCAATCGCCAGTCTATTCCGAAATCTACGCCCACTTGCCAGTTGCGCATGTCATCGCTGAAATCGTAATCGCCACGTTCGCCTTCCTTTTCGCCCAGCATCACCTTCTGTCCCGTAGGGTCTCCCTTGGGATGACCCTCCTCCTGGCGACGGAGATAACCGTTGTATGCCCAACCCTCAAACTTCTTCGAGGTAACATAACTTACGTAGGGACCCAGCTTGAAGCGGAGATTATCGCATACATCGTATGTTGCCTGAAGCGGAACGGTGATGAGACTCATATCCACCTTGGTCACTACATCGCCCGTAAAGACGCCCTGCAGTTCCTCACCGCCACGAACTATCTTCATATAGTAGTTCTTTACGCCCGCATCCGTCTTCATGCTCTTGTTCTCGAAACGGATTCCGCCCACGAATCCCCAGTTTCCGGAGAGTGGGTGATAGGCATCCACGCCCAGGCTGAAGTTAGGGCGAAGCGTGTAGCTGTGAAGCGTGCGGATGGTGGCAGGCATGCCGATAGGGGCTGTGCCACCCAGGTTATACGCCACGCGTGCCTGATACTCATAGCCGTGGAGGTATTTGTTCCAGGCGCTTTCCTTGTCTCCTGCCCATGAAGCAGCGCTGCATGCCAGCAAGAGTGCCAGTACTGTTATCTTTTTCATACTACAGTTCTTTCTATAGTTTATACTACAGTTCATATTGCCGTTTCCTCCTCTTTTTATTTGCAAATCAGTTTGAAACTATCCACCCAGAGGGTGCTGCCTACGGCTCCCAGGAAGTTGGCACCATCAGAACTCGATGAGCAGACGATGGCGAGACTGTAACCGCCATTCTTCAGTTTCACGGGGTCGATGGTCTTGCCGTAGGACTGATAATCGAAATCTACGCTGAAGTGATGCCATTCCGGAGTGTTTCCGATGGCGGTCTGGCCGTTGTCATCGTGGGCTTCGCCTACTAGGGCGAGAGCTACTATCTGCTTGCTGCTCTGTACGTTATCGCCATAGAGTACTACTGCATCTCCCTTCTCGTCGATGTTCTCGTAGAGCACGGCGTAGATGGTTCCGTAGTCGTGGCGGTCCAGCTCGTTCATATCCTTGTCGGTGAATTTCTCGCCAGCCTGATACTTGTACCAGCCTTCCAGCTTCTGAGGTTTGGCACTGAAGCTGAATGGGCGGCCGAACTTGGTGGCCTTCATCGCATCGCGCAGCGCATCGGTGGCATCAAACTGTCCGATGAAGAGGTTGCCGGCAGCGATTGGCTTCTTCACCATGTCGGCGAGCTTGCTGGTGCGCTGGGTGGTGAGCTTCACGCCCTTGCCCTGATAGCCCTCTTCTATCATCGCGGTAGGGTATTCCTCCGGTTTTGCCGATGGGTTGCTGATCTTGAATCCCGGGTTTCCGGTTGCCCAGATGTCGAGGAGATCACCATTCCAGTTTTCCTGCCAGTTGTAGTAACCCTTGCTGAGGTATGCGTTTTCGAAATCGAACTCAAACTCCTTGCTCATGGTGGTCTGACCCTTCTTGATGCTCACCTGATAGGTGCGGGTCCACTGCTTGTCTTCCGATGTAACCACGTATGTAACAGGACCTTTGGAGAAGTCGTGCACGCTTCCGCTCTCCGGCTGGATGGTAGCTCCCGGGGTGAGTCGGAACATCGGTGCCTGCATCTTGAGACTGGCGAATGGCTTCATGGTGAATTCTATCTTGTCCTGGTCGCTCTGCACGTTGACGAGGGTATCCGATGCGTTGGTGAACCACAGTTTGAGCCAGCTTCCTGGGTGGATGTATGCCTGCTCAATGTCGCATTCGGCATTGAGTGGTTCATCCTTGAAGCATGAACAGAGCGATAGGGCGCAAACCGTTGATAATGATAGCGTTATAAATTTTCTAAAACCCATAGTCTTCATATTCTTTCCTTTATTATATAAGAATCTCTTTCTTTGTTTTATAAGATTCTTTCCTTTATTATATAAGAGCACTATCTTTTTGGGGATAGCGGCTGATGATTCAAATTTCTGGTTGCAAAGTTACTCCGAAAACTTGAAAGCACCAAACATTTTTCACTTTATTTGCATATAATTTATGTTTCTAATTATTTGTTAAATGGGGCAGGAAAAAAAGAAGACTGGGCATCCCTTTTGGAATGCTCAGTCTTGATTCTAGAAATCTACATTGTCGCCGCCGCCGCCGCCTTCACCGTCTCCGGTGCCTCCTGATTCGGTGTTGCCGCCGCTTGGGTTGTCCTTGTCGGTGCCGCCGGATGTATCACCGGTATTGTCCTTGTCGGTTCCGCCGCCTGAAGTTCCGCCTGATGTTCCGCCTGATGTTCCGCCGCTGGAACTGCCACCTGAAGTTCCGCCGCCATTTTCCTCGTCTTCGATGCCGTTGTACTCGGTCATCTCCTCCATCTTGATGCCACTGAGCATCGGCTTTACTCGCTTGCCCTGGTCCATGACAGAGTAAGGTGAGTAGATGATGTACATGGCCTTGATGTTGGCTTGGGTGAACTTCTTGGCGCTTACGGCTGGGGAAGTTCTGATGCCGAGCTTGAAGCTTCCGAAGTTGTCGAGCACCACCTTGTTGCCTTCGGCGATGTTGGCGGAGATCTCCGTCATCAGGGCGTTGATCACGGCCAGGATGTCCGGTTCGGTAACGGTGCATCGCTCAGTGATTTTCTTGGCGATGGCTGAGGTGTGCACCACTCTGTTCACTACTGCTCTACCGTAGATCATTCCCCTGGTAGGGGAGTTCTTGCGGTTGTTCTTCACTTTTCTGAATTTTGCCATACTCATTTAGATTTAAAGGGTTAAACATTCATTTTTCTTTCATTATTTTCTTCATCGTTTTTTTTGTCACGCAGATTTCGCAGATGACGCAGATTTTTCTTTCTTCCACTTATCCGCAGATCAGACCTGTTCGGTCGGATTACGCAGATTTTTTCTTGCGATATTCCTAAGCACGTTCTGTCAATGAAAATCTGCGTCATCTGCGAAATCTGCGTGACCTAAATTCATCAAGGGAGTCACGCAGATAGTTTTTTTTAGTCACGCAGATTTCGCAGATGACGCAGATTTTTAGAGTGTCGCAAGGAAAATCTGCGTAATCCGACCGGATAGGTCTCATCTGCGGATAAGTGGAAGAAAGAAAAATCTGCGTCATCTGCGAAATCTGCGTGACCTTAATAATCGGAATCCGATGAAAAGATAATCCGATGAATCTGCGCTAGCTACCCATGCACGAGGTTACCCCCAGGGTGGTGGCAATCGCCGTGAGAATAGAAATCGCAATCTGGATAATGGTTTTCCATGTGTCTTTCTTCATTTTTGTATCTCCTTTCTGTTTATCATGTTATTAGAAAATTTTATATCTCTTTTTATCAGGTTATTAGAAAATTTTACATCAATACCTGCTGACGATTCTTCCGCCGCATGGTGTAGCTAACGTGCAGCCAGCGGTGATTGCCGGGAGAGGCGCCGCGAGGTTCCAGGATCAGCTGGTCGAAGGTGCAGCTCGATTCTATGAATTTTCTGTACTTCGCCAGAATCTCCTCGTTCGGGATGAAGATGTCGGCAGCCTCGCCCAGAGTATGCTGACTGCCCGGTACGCCATGCACGGCGAGGTTGAGCTGCGGACAGCGATACCCGCTCGTGATGGTGATGATGCCGCAATGCAGACGAAGAGGTTCCAGCACCTGCTCGCACAGCATCATCAGACGGATGATAACCATGGAGCTTTGTGGCGTGTTGTCGATGCCATACTTGATGGCGGTGCCCGAGCGGAGAAACTCTCCGAGGGCGAAGTGAGTGGAGAGGAGCATCTGCTGCATCCTCTCCAGTTCTAACATTGTGTGTGTTTCCATAAGCATTAGTAATTGGTTTACGATGCAAAGATACGAAATTTTTTCGGGTTTGTCAAGGGTTTGGGGGTTACTGCGAGGGTTACATTGAGGGTTACCGCGTTTTGGAATATAATAGAGCCTCTTTTGGGTCAGAAATGAGCCTAACGTAACGTTTGTTTTAGGCTCATTTCATCACCAAAAGAGGCTCTATTGCAGGGTAAAAGAGGCTCTATTCCAGACTAATAGTGGCTCTTTTCAGCTTTCTTCCCCTCCCATGATCAGCAGCTCGATGATTCGGCAGGGAGGATTCTTCTGCAGCTGCTCCATGTAGAATCTCGTGATGCTGTCGGGGTAGATGCTGTTGCGCTGCTCCATGCCCCTGAGCTTGCTCAGCGCCTTGTCCGGATGATTGGGTGGGGGAATGCAGCTCTTCTGGAAGAACTGACGGTAGAGCTTCTGCAGCGGGATGGGGCGCAGGAGATCGTCGTGCCACTCATCGCCCACGTCCTCCTCGCCGCTGCCTCTCACCATCACATAGTCGCTTACATCATGTACAAACTCGATGATCCATCTCTTGGGACATCGCCACTCCCGGATGCCCGATTCCTGGTCCAGCATCCACTTATAGTCGTCGAGCATCATCTCGTGTGCCCGTGCTCTCAGTTCATTATACTCTTCTCTTGTCATAGGCAAGTTAACATTCAACATTCAACATTCAACACTCAACATTCAACATTCTCTCCAGGGTTCATCGTCCTTCGCCAGCACCTTGCCCTGCATCGCCTCGGCTATGCAGTCGTTTTCCGATTCCCTTTCGTCGTATCTGCCGCAGGGCTGGCGCACGTAGTACACCTTTCCGGGATGACAGAACTCCTGGTCTCTCACCTTCAGCATCTCTACGATGGTAAACATCTTGCCCTCCTCGGGCTTCGAGATGCGGTTTACGGTGAGCAGGAAGTCGGCGAGGTTAGCCCACTGCGCACTGCCCGCTACGGAGTAGATATCCAGCGGCGGAAAGGCCTCGTGACCGTCCTTGTACTGTATTCGCGGGTGAGCCACCACCACCGTCCAGATGTGGCGCGTACGGCTCCATGCCTGCAGCTTCGTCAGCATCAGTCTCACCTTCTCCGTCTCCGTGGCACGGCTGCCGCCCTCGGTCATGTTGATGAACACATACGGGTCTATCACCAGATAATCTATCTTCTGCTTCTTGCGGTTCATCATCGCCTCCATCATTCCGATGATGTAGTTGCTGTCGGGCAGGCGGGTCTTCGTGTCGAAATCCACCATGTGCTCCGACAGGAAATCCAGCACCCTGCGGTTCTCCATCCTTGCCTCTTCGGGCGATTCTGCGCCGTCCATATCCTCCGTGTTCCTCACCCCCAGGGCTATGCGGGCAATCTCCCTCACGTGCTTGCCCTTGATAGGTTTCTCGAACGAGAAGAACGCCACGCGCTTCTGGTTGTGGTACATCAGATGCGCCATCAGACAGTTGAGGAAATCCGTCTTTCCCGAGTTCGGGCGACCGGTGAGGATGATGAGTCCGCCCTCGGAAGTGGGGTGGAAGATGCCGTCGGTGAGTCCGCCCATTCCCACCTCGTAGCCACGGTCGTAGTTGCCCATCATGATGTCGAGGATGTCCTCCTTGTGCTCGGAGAGGTCGTAGATGTCGGCGTCGCTGATGCCCTGCGCTTCGGCTATGATTCGCTGTACCTCACGGCTTCCGAAGGCATCATATACCTCGCTGATGTCCTTCTTGCCCTGCGGCAGCGTGGTAACCTTGGCGCGGGTCTGGTATTGCTCTATCAGGAGTTTTACCAGTCGGCGGCCCGGGCGGTCGGTATCGCCGCAGATGATGATTTCGCCTGCCTGCTGAATCCAGTCGTCGAAAGCCTCATGGCTCTCCTCGATGTTGGTGCTGGCGCCGTTGCCGATGCTCAGCACGTAGGGGAATCCGCAGGTCATCAGCGTGAGACGGTCCTTTTCGCCCTCGGTGATGATGAGCTGTCGGATGGGCTGTGCGTCGGGACGGAGCAGGTTGATGCTGTCGATGCCGTAGGGAGCGCAGGGCTTGGTGGGGGAAACCTGGCAGAAGAGCTTGCTCCACTCGCCGGTGATGAGGTGCTGCTGCACGGAGCGGAACTTCACGTTGATGATCTTTCCGTCCAGGTAGTTGCAGTAGGCGATGGCAGGCACCATCACCACGCCTTTCGGGTCCTCGCTTTTGGAGTCATCCGCCGTCTGCTTCATCCATGCGCACATCACTCCTTCCTGAACGATGATGTCGGGCGAGAGCTTCATCGCCTGGATGTATCGCTGCACCATCGACTGGAGCGAGGCGAGTTCGGTGGCGGTAATCAGGGGACGGGCCTTGGGATGGCGTGAGAGGAGGTTGGCGGGGTGGAAGTGGTCGATGAACTGCTGCTGCTCTTCCTGGGTCTTGAAGGGGTAGATGGGGTAGAGCCAGGAGCGGGTTTCGGCATCTATCTCGAGGAAGTCGTCGGGCAGCATGGGCACGTAGTCTTTGGCTTTGTGTTCGTCCTGCTGTTTTTTCTGTGCGTTGGCATAGTAGTTTCCGTTCACCTTACCGCTTCCCTTTCCGAGGAGCGATTTCATCTCCTCCAGGTATCCGCTCCAGTTGCACGACCAGCAGTGGGTCAGTCCGTTATCTACCTTGATGAAGCAGTGACGCTTTCCGCATTTCGGGCAGGTAACTCGGATGTCGAGCTTTCCTCCAGCCATCTGCTTCATGGTTTTCTGGCTGATGTCCTTCAGGTGATTGAGGAGGGGCTTGAGGGATGGATCATCATTTGAACGAGATGATGAGGAGGATGATGCATCATTTGCTGGAGCTGCTGATGCAGGAGGGAATGCATCATCCTTTGCTGGAGCTGATGAAGCAGAATCAGCTGGGATGATGCCGCTGAGCATTTGCTTGTATCTCTCGAAGAGCTGCTTCTCTTCATCAGAGAGATTCTCCTTGATTTCATTGAAGTCGGTAGCATAGTAACGTGGCTTCTCATTTTTGTTTTGATTTTGTTGTTCTTCTTCCATGTTTTTAGGAATTTTATGTTGTTGTTTTATTGTTTGTTTTATAGTTAGCACCCATACACCCTACCTGTAAGGGCAAAAGCTTTCAAGTGAATTACTTTGGACTCACCCAGGTGTGCGAGAATTTGTTCCAGGTAGCGTTGCCGGATGGTCTCGGAGCAGCATCCTGTGGTATTCGATGCTGCTCCGGGGTACCATCCTCTCGTGTCGTATCATAGAATCGCTGCTTCGACGCCTTGTCCTGATACTCGAAATTCGAGATAGGTCGGTACTGCCGCATCATTTCTGTTGCATGCAGCTTGAGGTACTTGGTGGCATCATTCACGGCACGCATGATGTTCTTCTGCATGAAATCGATATTGATGATTCTGTTAAGCCATACAGCTTGCCCCTTTTCTCCATCGATGCTCATCATTTTCTCACTATGGATGATGAGATATGGCCAGATATAATTGTTGAAAAACAGAGTTGTGGCCAGAGTCATAGGATGAGTAGCATCCTTATCGAGATAGAGTCCTGGTATTTCCTGCATTGTTTTCTCGTTTATGGGCTTGACGATGGCATTGTATGGATCATCATTTTGAGCCACATAGTAGAGTAGATTTCTTGCACAATCTTCAATGACCTTCTCTCTTTCTGCGGAATTTTTTGCATCCTGGAGAAGCTTAGCATACTTGCTTGATATTTTTCTTTTATTTATTTTCTTTTTATTATTAATATATATATTATTATAAGCATCTCCAGGATGCATTTTTTGCTGCGTGTCAGGCAGGTTTTCTAGGTCTTCTTCCTTTGCCAGGTGCCAGATGGGAGTATAGAAAGCTTTGAGGTTTTTGGCTTTATGACCATCTTTCTCATTCTTCCAGATTCTTCCAAATCCGGTACATTTCAGGAGTATATCCAGGAAATCTTCCTTGCTGCGGAATTTCAGTCCCGTTGCAATCTGCGAAAATCTATAACTGTCATACAGTTTCTGTTGATTCATCCATTCCGGTATTCCGAAGTAGAGCATCAGCATTTTGCGGATTTGCGTATCCGTAAGCCCGCTGGTATGCCAGCTGGCGATGAGTCTTCGCTCCGTCTTGATATCGATGCTGGTGGTGAGCGGCTGGATGGTGTAGCCGCCTGCCACCTGATAGCCCGAATCGCTGTCAGAGCATTTACTTGTTTGGATTGTTGTGTTGTTTGTCATAATAATTATGTATTAAACGTTCTTTGTAAAATTGTCCTTGTTACCAGAAGTCTTATTCATATAGATAGCATAATGTTCAAGATTCTCTCCCTCCTGCATCATTTCGAAAGTTTCTTTCATGGGTGTACCCAGATGCCAGATGAATTCTTCCTGAAGTTTCTGTATTTTTTCCGGTCTCTTCTCAGGGGGTAGCTTGGGATAGTATTTGTTGATATGATTGCGCACGATTTCTTCCCACATAATGCCTATTCCCAGGCAGATACGTTGCTTGAATCTTCTGCTCAGCTTTCTATTTCGGCTGAATACAGCGTTGAAAGAGTTCACTCCCAGATGTGCATTTTTTCGGAAGTTTTGCGGTCTGATACAGTAATTACCATCGTTGATGTACTGTTGCAGGAAGTCGATGACCTCTTTATTTGTCTTTTTCTCTCGTTCTAGCAATCCGTTCTTGCAGGCTTTCATTTCCTCTTCAGAGAGTTCTTGCGTCTCTTCAGAGCGCATTTCCTCCTCTTCAGAGAGTACTGGATTCTCTTTAGTGAGAGCCACCTCCTGCTGCTTCTTTTTGTCTTTACTTTTTGTTACTATCATTGCCTATTATGTGGCTTTAGTGCCACATTGCAAAGAAACATCAAAAAGTTGGAATAGAAAAATTTAGCCTACCACTAGTATCTGGTGGCTTTTTAACGTTTTTAACTCATTTTCCTTTCTATTTTTCGCGTTTTTTTTCTGTTTAGCTCAAGTGATAATTAGGTTTTCTAAAATGTTAAATCTTACTGGATATAACAAAAAAGTTAGCTTTTTGTTTGGTAGTATATAACTTTTTTGTTATCTTTGCATCGTCTTTCAGACAAAGAGATCTTTTAATTAATTAAATTCCTTTCATTAGATGAAAACTAGTCAACTAGTTAGGCTGCTGAACCGAGCGGGATGCTTCGTTGTTCGGCATGGTGGGAATCACGATGTTTGGTATAGTCCTATTACAGGACTAAAATGTCCGGTTCCACGACACGGCAGTCGGGAAGTCGCTCAAAAGACTTACGACAGTATTCTAGAAAGATTGCTCGGGCTTTAAGCCCAGCAATTTTTCTCTAGTTGACTAAGTTCGTTGAGACGGATGGGATGGTTGGTTTTAAGGTCTCTTTTTAATTGGTTTAAAAGTATGGCAACAAAAGTAACGATACAGGTAGAGAAAGGTAAGCAGGAGAAGAACTTTTCTTGCTTCATGGTTGAGAATCTTCCAGACTTTGGACTTGCTGGGTATGGTAACACCGCCAAGCAAGCTATTGAGGATATGTATGTGGCACAAAAGGAAATCAAGGAGCTTCTTGAGGAAGAGGGTAAACAGATGCCTGAGTTGGAGTTTACGTTCCGCTTTGATATTGGTTCCTTCTTTGACTATTACTCATATCTCAACATAAGTGGGGTCGCAAAGAAAGCAGGCATTAACGCATCGCTTATGAGACAGTATTCGATGGGTATCCATGAGCCTAGCAAAAAGAGAAAGCAGCAGATTTTGGAATGCCTTCATCAAATAGCTAAAGAATTACAGACTGCCGTAATTTGAAACACGACAGTTTTCATATAATGATAGGAACATAGTTAATAGATTTCTGAGCCCCTGGTGCGTGACGCATCGGGGGCTTTTCTCTGTCATACACATTCTCATTATCCCACAAAAAAAAAGGGACTGAAATCTCAAATTCTGAAATTTCAGTCCCCTTAAAATTTTTATTTAACTAATGAATAGCAAATGCTTTATCTGCAGGAGATTAAGCCTTGCCCTCCATCTGAGCCTTCAACTTAGCAAGAGCATCGATGTCGCCGAGTGAAGTACCAGCAGCTACGTTGTTGATAGCTGGAGTCTCGTTCTTGCGACCACCGTTACCACCACGCTTGTGAGCTGGCTTAGCGATTGGCTCGTCCTTGCCCTCCTCGAATGTACGAGAGTGAGAGAGGATGATACGCTTTGTCTCCTTAACGAACTCGATTACCTTGAAGTCGAGCTCCTCGCCCTTCTTAGCCATTGAGCCGTCCTCCTTAGTGAGGTGCTTTGGAGTAGCGAAGCCTTCGCCACCCTCTGCGAGAGCAACTACAGCACCCTTATCCATCATCTCAACGATGGTACCCTTGTGTACAGAACCTGGAGTGTAGATTGTCTCATACTCATCCCATGGGTTCTTCTCCAACTGCTTGTGGCCGAGGCTCAAGCGGCGGTTCTCCTTGTCGATCTCGAGAACTACTACGTCGAGAGTAGCACCAACTGTAGTGAACTCAGATGGGTGCTTGATCTTCTTTGTCCAAGAGAGGTCAGAGATGTGGATCAAACCGTCAACGCCCTCTGCGAGCTCTACGAAGATACCGAAGTTAGTGAAGTTGCGAACCTTAGCAACGTGCTTGCTGCCGATAGGGAACTTAGTCTCGATGCACTCCCATGGGTCTTCCTTGAGCTGCTTGATACCGAGGCTCATCTTGCGCTCAGCGCGGTCGAGAGTCAAGATAACAGCCTCTACGTCGTCGCCAACCTTCATGAAGTCGTTAGCAGAACGGAGGTGCTGGCTCCAAGACATCTCAGAAACGTGGATCAAGCCCTCTACACCTGGAGCAATCTCAACGAATGCACCGTAGTCAGCCATAACCACTACCTTACCCTTAACGTGGTCACCTACCTTGAGGTTTGGATCAAGTGCATCCCATGGATGTGGAGTGAGCTGCTTCAAACCGAGAGCAATACGCTTCTTCTCCTCATCGAAGTCGAGGATAACAACGTTGATCTTCTGGTCGAGAGATACAACCTCGTGTGGATCGCTTACGCGGCCCCAAGAGAGGTCTGTGATGTGGATCAAACCGTCAACACCGCCGAGGTCAACGAATACACCGTAAGTAGTGATGTTCTTAACGGTACCCTCGAGGATCTGACCCTTCTCGAGCTTGCCGATGATCTCCTTACGCTGCTGCTCGAGCTCCTGCTCGATGAGAGCCTTGTGAGATACAACGACATTGCGGAACTCCTGGTTGATCTTTACAACCTTGAACTCCATTGTCTTGCCTACGAATACGTCGTAGTCGCGTATAGGGTGAACGTCGATCTGGCTTCCTGGCAAGAAAGCCTCGATTCCGAAGACGTCAACGATCATACCGCCCTTAGTGCGGCACTTGATGTAACCCTGGATGATCTCCTCGTTCTCGAGAGCTGCATTAACACGCTCCCAAGACTTGCTGAGGCGAGCCTTCTTGTGAGAGAGTACCAACTGACCCTTTACGTCCTCCTGGTTCTCTACATAAACCTCAACCTTGTCGCCTACCTTGAGGTCTGGGTTGTAACGGAATTCAGAAGCTGGGATAATACCGTCGCTCTTGTAACCGATGTTTACGATAACCTCTTTCTTATCAACAGAGATTACAGTACCCTCTACAACCTGATGCTCAGTTACTTTGTTAAGGGTTTCGTCATAGGCCTTCTCGAGGTCCTCTTTGCTGACGTTTGCGCTGCCGCCATTCTCAAACTCGTCCCAATTGAAGTCGTCCAATGGCTTTACGTTCTTTAAATCTGACATAAAATTAAATAAAAAATTAAAAATTAATAAAGTTAGACTTTATGTGAATTATATAAATCGGGCGCAAAATTACTCATTTTTGGCGGAATAACCCAATTTAGAGAGATGTAAATACAGATATTTATTGTATTTTAACATTTTTGGGCTATAAAATGGGATTATTTCCTATTTTACCTTATTATATATATGAAATATACTCTATAAAAACAGCTTGGGTGCAGATGCTAATTGATGATAGATAGATAGTTGATGGGCGTAGAAGGAATATTGTTGCTGCTTAAGGCAATATTTCTTCCAGGTTAGCGTTTTATAATAGATGGAAAATAAAGAAAAAGAAGATAGCTACTCTCATATTCTCAAATACACTGGCATTCTTGGCGGTGTACAGGGACTTAGTGTGCTTGTTGGTATTGTACGCAACAAGTTCGCTGCTTTGTTCTTGGGGCCAAATGGTATGGGAATGGTCTCTCTGTTGAATTCCACTATCAATATGATGGTTTCTGCTACTTCTTTTGGTATTCCTACAAGCGCAGTACACGAAATATCAGAGAATTATGACCGTGCACCTAAACAATTACTTGAATCTATCAAGCTGATTCGCTCGTGGGTACTTCTGACTGCTGTTTTGGGCGTGCTGGTGTGTGTATGTTTAGGACCACTTTTCAATAACTGGACTTTTACTTGGGGTAATCATACGCTTCATTACATGTTATTGGCACCAACGGTTGGATTGACTATTCTTGTTGGCGGGGAAATGGCCGTGCTGAAGGCTACCCGTCAATTGAAGGCTTTGGCCTATTCTTCTCTTTATGTTGTTGCAGCGTCTTTGATTATATCTGCTCCTGTATATTATCTGTGGGGACAGTCGGGAATCGTCTTCGTGCTAAACTTTCAAGCGTTTGTTCAATTGGTGTGTGTAATGCGCTATTCTTTAAGGTATTATCCTTATTTAATATCATTAAGACGTAGCTATTTGAAGTCTGGTGTTCATGTCATCAGATTAGGAATTGCGTTTGTTCTCTCTGGTGTCATTAATAGTGGCGCTGAGTTCTTAGTACGCACCTATCTTAATAATGTGGGAGATTTGGAAGAGGTGGGTCTGTTTAATGCCTGCTCTACGCTGGTTTTGGTGTATGGTGGTCTCGTTTTCTCTGCTATGGAGTCTGATTATTATCCGAGATTGTCTTGTATTAAGGGAAAGGGAAGTGAACTGAATGCCTGTGTTAACCGTCAGATAGAGGTGAATACGCTTCTGATATCTCCTTTTATCATCATGCTGATTTTTGGTTTGCCTATTTTGATTCCTCTGCTTTACGATAAGAGTTTTATGGGCATTCTTCTGATGGCGCAATTTGCTGCAGTCAGCATGTTGTTCCGTGCCGTGTATCTTCCTATAGAATATCTTCCGTTATCCAAAGGGCAGTCTTTTGTGTTCTTGGGGCAGGAGACTTTTTCCGTAGTGCTTCTTTTTGTTTTTGAGATTATTGGTTTCAATTTATATGGTCTTACGGGCATGGGAATTGGCATTGTTCTTGCATATTTTGTGGAGGCCATAGCTGTGTGTATCTTTAGCAGGATTTATTATTCTATGGCAATTTCTAAAAGTGCTTACCTCTATATGGGTATTGAAACGTTGTTTTGTCTTTTAGCATTGACTGTCGTTGTTTCGGTAGATTTGAACTTCTATTATTGGCTGGCTGCTTTTGTCTTTTCTGCGATGAATGTTTGTTTCAGTTTGTACATTATCAAAACCAAGACGCATCTTATTGATAAAATAATAGCACGGTTGAAACGGTAAAGGGGCGATATTGCTAACCGTATGTGGCAAAAGTGTAACAATATACTCGTAAATTATTACTTTTCAGTTAAAACCAGTAAAAAAATCCATTCGAGTTGTCGTTATATTGAGAATAATTGTTATCTTTGCGTTCGAAATGTAAAGATAATAGTTATGACATTAGTCATTGTAGGCATATTTTTGATTGGTTGTCTCCTCATTGCGACGGAGAATGTTACCAAAGTTAACCGTGCTGCCGTTGCGATTTTCGCGGGAACGGTAGGATGGGTACTCTATATTTGCTTTGGTATGGACTTCGTGACCAGTCAGCATGCGTATGAATTTTCTAACTATCTGCATGCCGATGAATGGAATATTATTCCTGACAATAGTGTCGCTGTCAAGAATTTCATTTCACGCTTTGTCTTTCTGCCATACGTGGGAAGAGCGGCTGAAATCGTACTCTTCCTTTTATCTACTATGACTATTGTTGAGATCTTGAATAATAATGGTTGCTTTGATTTTATCAGCCAACTTTTGCGTACCCGTAAAAGCAAGAAAATGCTGTGGACTTTGGCAATAGTTACCTTTATTATATCTGCCAATCTTGATAATCTCACGACTACTGTGATGATGCTTACGATTATGCATGGCATTATCCCGAGTCGTCGTCAGCGTATGTTTTATGGCAGTGCTATATTGCTGGCTGCCAATTGCGGTGGTGCTTTGACTGTGATTGGAAATCCTGAAGGTCTTGTGCTTTGGAATGGAGGTTTGGTTACGGCTACAGCTTTCTCTATGGCGTTGTTTTTGCCTTGTCTGGCAGCCTGGCTGATTCCTACTTATATGATTTCCAGACAGTTGCCGGAAAGGGTAGAAACGGAGTGGATTGTGATGCCCTACAGAGGCGATGATACTCGTCTGAATGTTTGGCAGCGCCTCGTGATGCTTTTTGTTGGTATAGGTGGATTATGGTTTATTCCTACATTCCATAATATTACGAAACTGAGTCCATTCTTGGGTGCACTCTGTGTTCTCGCTATTTTGTGGGTGGTAAATGAGATTTTCAACCGTAAGCTCATGAATATGGATGCCATGGTGGATCGTCGTACACCTCGTGTGTTGCAGTATGGAGTCATTCAGATGATTCTTTTTGTAATGGGAATCATGATGGCGGTTGCTGTGGTGAAGGAAACTGGTGCTTTCAATGCGCTGACTGAGTATCTGGGTGTGGATGAACAGAATCCGAGTGTGTGGACACATGGTGTGGTGGCAGGTGTTATCAGTACAGTTTTGGATAATTTCGCTACAGCCATCAATTTCTTCTCTTTGCCTGATCTTCCTTTGCAAAATGAATTGTTGGAAGGGATGACAGATTACAGTTGCAATGGCTTGTATTGGCAGGTGATTGCTTATTGTGTCATGGCAGGTGGAAATGTATTGGGTATTGGTACGGTAAGTGGATTGGCTCTGATGAAAATGGAGCGGATGCGCATTACTTGGTTCTTCCGTAATGTTGGTTGGAAGGCTCTTTTGGGTGGCGTTATTGGACTTGCCATCCTCTGGCTCTCACACAATCTTGTTTCGGGAGCTACGTGTTTGTTGATTTAAAGATTTTATCCTTATTCTTATATTTTGATAAAAGAGTATTCTTATACTCTGGAAAATGAGAATAAAAATATGAAAAGCATTCACATTGCGTGAAAGGCACGTAATCAGAATAAAACTGAATATAAATTCAGATAAAACTAATTCAGAATAAACATATAATAATATAATAAGGTATATAGTTATGGCAAAGATTAAAACTATAGGTATTTTGACCTCAGGAGGTGATGCTCCAGGAATGAATGCAGCTATCCGTGCGGTAACTCGTTCTGCAATTTACAATGGTTTCAACGTAAAGGGTATCTATCGTGGTTATGATGGTCTTATCAATGATGAGATCAAGACTTTTACCACAGAAAATGTGAGTGGTATCATCGGTACAGGTGGTACTATGCTGAAAACAGCTCGTTCTAAGGAATTTATGACAGAAGAAGGTCGTCAGAAGGCTTTCGAGACCATTCAGAAAGAAGAAATCGATGCCCTTGTGGTTATCGGTGGTAATGGTTCGCTGACTGGTGCGATGAATTTCGCCCGCGAATTTGATGTTTGCTGCATTGGCCTCCCTGGTACTATCGATAATGACCTTTATGGAACAGATAATACAATCGGTTATGATACTACCATGAATACAATCGTGGAATGTGTGGACCGTATCCGTGATACCGCCCAGAGCCATGAGCGTATTTTCTTCATTGAGGTAATGGGACGTGATGCTGGTTTCCTGGCACAGAACAGTGCTATTGCAAGTGGTGCAGAGGCTGCTATCATTCCTGAAGACAGTACGGATGTTGACCAGTTGGCTCAGTTTATGGAGCGTGGTATCCGTAAATCTAAGAAGAGTTGTATCGTTATCGTCTCTGAAAGTCCTAAGTGTGGTGCACTCTACTATGCAGACCGTGTACGCAAGGAGTTCCCAGAGTTTGATGTGCGTGTTTCTATCTTAGGTCACTTGCAGCGTGGCGGTCGTCCTTCTGCCCGTGACAGAATCCTTGCTTCCCGTACAGGTTGTGGTGCTATAGAAGCCATCATACAGGGACAGAGAAATGTCATGATTGGTGTGCGTAATAATGAGGTTGTTTATGTTCCATTGTCAGAAGCTATCCGCTCAGATAAGCCTTTCGATAGAAAACTTATCAAGGTGCTTGATGAATTGAGCATCTAAACTTGATGATATCAAAGCCGAATGTTGAGTGTGGGTTTCTGAAAAGAAATCAGAAAAAAACTCAACATTCATGGTTTTGGGAATCTGTATAAAAGTAAAAATGATTTAAACGGCACTAAAAATGGTTTAAAGGAGAATTAAACTTCATTTTTATTTGGAGTTTTCTTAAATTGTTGTTACTTTTGCAGAGTCGTTAAATAAGATAACAACTATAATAATAAATAAATTTAAACTTATAGCTTATGTCACAAATTAACGGACGCATTTCGCAGATTATCGGTCCTGTTATCGACGTTTATTTCGATATCAAGGGCGAGAACCCTGAGAAGGTGCTTCCAAAGATTCATGAAGCTCTAAAGGTGCAACGTCCTGACGGACGCGAATTGGTCATCGAGGTGCAGCAGCATATCGGTGAGGACACAGTACGCTGTGTCGCTATGGACAACACCGACGGCTTGCAGCGTGGCTTGGAGGTTGTCTCTACGGGCAGCCCAATCGTGATGCCTGCAGGCGAGCAAATCAAAGGTCGTATGATGAATGTCATCGGACAGCCTATTGATGGTATGAAAGAATTGGACATGAAGGGCGCTTATCCTATCCATCGCGAAGCTCCTAAGTTTGACGAACTGTCAACCCACAAGGAGATGCTTGCTACCGGTATAAAGGTGATCGACTTGCTCGAGCCTTATATGAAGGGTGGTAAGATTGGACTTTTCGGAGGTGCTGGTGTAGGTAAGACTGTGCTTATCATGGAGTTGATCAACAACATCGCCAAGGGACACAACGGTTACTCCGTATTCGCTGGTGTAGGTGAACGTACTCGTGAGGGTAACGACTTGATTCGAGATATGCTTGAGTCAGGTGTTATCAAGTATGGCGAGAAGTTCCGTAAAGCCATGGAAGAGGGTAAGTGGGATCTTTCCCTCGTTGACCCAGAGGAACTTGCCAAGAGTCAGGCTACCCTGGTGTATGGTCAGATGAATGAGCCACCGGGGGCACGTGCTTCTGTAGCGCTTTCTGGTTTGACCGTAGCCGAGGAATTCCGTGATCATGGTGGTAAGAATGGTGAGGCTGCCGATATCATGTTCTTCATTGATAACATCTTCCGTTTCACCCAGGCTGGTTCTGAGGTTTCTGCGCTGTTGGGTCGTATGCCATCAGCCGTAGGTTATCAGCCAACATTGGCTTCCGAGATGGGTGCTATGCAGGAGCGAATCACTTCTACCAAGAATGGTTCCATCACCTCTGTACAGGCTGTTTATGTGCCTGCCGATGACTTGACCGACCCAGCTCCAGCTACTACATTTACCCACCTGGATGCTACCACAGAGCTTTCACGTAAGATCGCTTCTCTCGGTATCTATCCTGCTGTAGATCCATTAGGTTCTACCTCTCGTATCCTCGATCCACTGATCGTCGGCAAGGCACATTACGATTGCGCACAGCGAGTAAAACAGTTGTTGCAGCGTTACAATGAGTTGCAGGATATCATCGCCATCCTCGGTATGGACGAGCTTTCTGATGAGGATAAGTTGACCGTGAACCGTGCACGCCGTGTACAGCGTTTCCTGAGTCAGCCATTCACCGTAGCAGAGCAGTTCACCGGTTTGAAGGGTGTGATGGTACCTATCGAAGAGACTATCAAGGGCTTCAATGCTATCCTCGACGGCGAGGTGGATGACCTGCCTGAGCAGGCTTTCCTCAACGTAGGTACTATCGAGGACGCAAAGGAGAAGGCTAAGCAGTTGCTTGCAGCAGCACAGGCGTAGTCTTTAGTGAAGAGTGAAGAACGAAGAATGAAGAATTCGATAGCAATATTGGGTTATTATAAAGTTCAAAGTTCAAAGTTCAAAATTCAAAGTTAAAGATTATGTTAAAACTTAAGATAGTTTCTCCCGAGAAAATAGTCTTCCAAGGTGAAGTGGAGAGCGTTCTGGTTCCTGGAACTCTCGGTTCATTCGAGATTCTCAACGATCACGCTCCTATTATCTCCTCGCTTGAAATAGGCAAGGTGGAATACACTACCAAAGAAGGCAAGCAAGTGATGAACATACAGGGTGGATTCGTGGAATGTAAGAAAAACGAAGTAAGCCTCTGTGTAGAAGTATAGATATGGAAAAGGAAGAAAAGATGCGCTTGCAATATATCAGGCAAGTTGATATCAAGTATAAACAGATTTCGCTCTGGTTGACAGCGGGTGTGGCCTTGGCCATACTTTTTGCCTGCAGATTGTCTGCTCAATGCGAAGATATAATTGCTCAGGTGGTTAATCCTCTGATTGTGAGTGCGTTGTTCTCGCTTGTTGCAAGTACTGCTTACAGTGAAGCATGGAAAGCGATAGCAAAGTCTTCACCTGCAAATCTTGTCAAGTTTTACTTGGCGGCTTTGGTTGTGAAGTTGATGGCTGGAATCTTGGTGTTTCTCATCTATGTACTTGTATGTGATAAGCAGAACATATTAGGCTTTACAGCTATCTTTGCTCTTTTCTATATAGTTCTTCTCGTATTCGATTGCGTTTATTTCACTCGGGTAGAGAAAAAAGGTCGTCTTTCTTAAGCGACTTTGAGACAAACAGATTAATAAATTAAAAATAAGAATTAAAGAATATGAAACATCTCAAGCAATTCCTCTTGATGGCGATGCTGCTTTTCACGCTGGCACCTCTGCAGGTATCGGCCAAGGAAAACATCGACGTGAAAGAGATATTGTGGGGTCATATCAAGGA
>ERZ869979.79-NODE-79-length-24221-cov-7.019301_pt1 | contig 24221 bp, 12 predicted proteins | sample MGYA00521269_ERZ869979 | MGnify/ENA primary metagenome ERZ869979 (study PRJEB32232, sample SAMN07284974) | human gut metagenome | biome: human-associated habitat; material: feces | host: Homo sapiens | place: Tanzania | collected 2014-04-05 ... | reverse complement strand
GTGCGACGGTTGCGCATCTTGCCCACCTCTGTATCATTGGTTGTTACAGGGTTGTACTCACCACGGCCACCAGCAGTAAGACGCTTAGGATTTACACCGAAGTGATCCTGCAAGTACTGAACAACAGAAGCTGCACGGAGAGCAGAGAGGTCCCAGTTGTTGCGGATGTTCTTCATCTTGGCACTTGTAGTGCTTACTGGTACGTTATCGGTATTACCCTCTACGAGCACGTCGTAATCCTTGTAGTCTGTGATGATCTTAGCAATCTTGCTCAATGTTTCCTGAGCACGGCTGTTCACCTCATAGCTACCACTCTGATAGAGCATATTGTCAGCCAGAGAGATGTAAACTACACCCTTCAGAACCTGAACATCAACCTCCTTCATCTCTTCCTTGCTCAAAGAGCGGGTCAGGTTGTTGGTAAGAACCATGTTGAGAGAATCGCTCTTGCTCTTTACCTCAACCAAGTGGCGGATATACTGGTTGCTCTCGTTGATCTGGTCAACGAGTTTCTCAATGCTCACGTTGTTCTGGCTTGCATTATTCAAACTCTTGTCAAGTGAACCTTGCAACTTAGCGTAATCGCTCTTTGCTGTAGCGAGCTGCTCCTGGGCTGCTGCCAGACTAGCCTCTGTAGCTGCCAGTTTTTCCTTGGTAGCCTGATAGTTGCTTGACAATTCCTTATTCTCATTCTGGCAATTCTGAAGATCTTTCTTACTTGCACAGCTTGTAGCCATCAGAGCTACTGCCATCATTGCCATTACCATTAACTTTGTCTGTTTCATATTCTTTCTAATTTAAATTTTCTTTTTATTATTAATTGATTATAGTATATTCTGCGTCGTTTACTTCCTTTTTATATTAGAGTTCTCCCGGCTTTTATCTGTTATCCGGAAGCTTCTACATTTTAGAGCATTATAGAAGCTGATTCACTTCTTTCACTTGCAAAGTTACAGATAAGACTCGAATAAACAACATTTGTCAAATGCATTTAGACATTTTTAACCTCTAAATCTTTATTTATCACCTTTTTAACCAAAAAAGGCAACAGAAAGCACTTTTCTTATAGCTAAACCGTCAAATGTAGCCTCTTAAGGTAAGAATAGTCCAAATCTCAACAAAAAAAAAATAAAAAACAGAGTTTTATTTTGTAGTGTCTTGAAATTGCACTATCTTTGCACTCGAAAAGAAATAAATACATTAATAATATAAAAGAAAGCAAGTATGATTCTTTTTTTTAGAACTCCATCTAAGAGTGTGATTGCGACCGAGATTGACCACAAACCATCTCAGGACGAAATCAATGAACTTTGTTGGCTTTATGGTGACGCAACTTTAGAGGACGCCCAGCAGTTGCAGGGCTTCTATGTTGGCCCACGCCGTGAAATGATTACTCCTTGGAGTACGAATGCCGTTGAGATAACTCAGAACATGAGTCTTAACGGCATTTCGCGTATCGAGGAGTACTTCCCTGTGGATAGCGAGGACGCTGAGCACGACCCAATGCTCCAGCGTATGTACAACGGTATCGGACAGGATGTGTTCACCGTGAACCACGAGCCAGAACCAATCAAGTACGTCGATGACCTCGAGAAGTACAACGAGGAAGAGGGTCTTGCCCTCAGCGAGGACGAAATGGCTTATCTCCACAAGCTGGAGAAAGAGAACGGACGACCTCTCACCGACAGCGAAATCTTCGGTTTCGCACAGATTAACTCAGAGCACTGCCGTCACAAGATCTTCGGCGGCCAGTTTATCATCGACGGCAAGGAGATGGAATCTTCTCTTTTCAGCATGATCAAGAAGACCACCAATGAGAACCCTAACAAGATTCTCTCTGCCTACAAGGACAACGTGGCTTTCTCTCAGGGTCCTGTCATCGAGCAGTTTGCTCCTGCAGATCAGACTACCAGCGATTTCTTCCAGGTGAAGGATATTGAGAGTGTCATCTCTCTGAAGGCTGAGACTCACAACTTCCCTACTACCGTAGAGCCTTTCAACGGTGCTGCTACCGGTACAGGTGGTGAGATCCGCGACCGTATGGGTGGTGGTGTAGGTTCATGGCCTATCGCAGGTACTGCCTGCTACATGACTGCTTATCCTCGCCTGAAGGATGACAATGGCAAGAGCGATGCTGAGCGCGACTGGGAAGACATCATGCCAGTGCGTAAGTGGCTCTATCAGACTCCAGAGCAGATTCTGATCAAGGCATCTAATGGTGCATCAGACTTCGGTAACAAGTTCGGTCAGCCTCTCATCACCGGTTCTGTGCTTACATTCGAGCACGAGGAGAACGGCGAGAAGTATGCATACGATAAGGTGATCATGCTTGCTGGTGGTGTAGGCTACGGCAAGAAGCGTGACTACAAGAAGGGTGAGCCACAGAAGGGCAACAAGGTTGTCGTAGTAGGTGGTGACAACTATCGCATCGGTCTTGGTGGTGGTTCTGTTTCTTCTGTAGATACAGGCCGTTACAGCAACGGTATCGAGTTGAACGCTGTTCAGCGTGCCAACCCTGAGATGCAGAAGCGTGCCTACAACCTGGTTCGTGCACTCGTTGAGAACGATGAGAACCCAGTAGTCAGCATCCACGACCACGGTTCAGCCGGTCACTTGAACTGTCTCTCTGAGTTGGTAGAAGAGTGCGGTGGCGAAATCGATATGTCTAAGTTGCCTATCGGCGACAAGACTTTGAGCGCCAAGGAAATCATCGCCAACGAGAGTCAGGAGCGCATGGGCTTGCTCATCGACGAGAAGTATATCAGCGAGGTTCAGAAGATTGCCGACCGTGAGCGTGCTCCAATGTACGTGGTTGGTGAGACTACAGGCGATGCTCACTTCAGCTTCAAGCAGGCTGACGGCGTGAAGCCATTCGACCTCGATGTAGCTCAGATGTTCGGTCATACTCCTAAGACTGTAATGGTAGATGAGACCGTAGAGCGCAAATATGAAGATGTAACTTATTCTGCAGATAACCTCGACGAGTACTTGCAGCGTGTTCTCCAGATGGAGGCTGTGGCTTGTAAGGACTGGTTGACCAACAAGGTAGACCGTTCCGTAACAGGTAAGATTGCCCGTCAGCAGGGTCAGGGTCAGATTCAGTTGCCACTTTCCGACTGTGGTGTCGTAGCACTCGACTACCGTGGCGAGAAGGGTATCGTAACAGCAATGGGTCATGCTCCTCAGGCAGGTCTTGCCGATCCTAAGGCAGGTTCTGTACTCTCTGTAGCAGAGTCATTGACCAATATCGTATGGGCTCCATTGGCAGATGGCATGGACAGCATCAGCCTCTCTGCTAACTGGATGTGGCCTTGCCGTAGCCAGAAGGGTGAGGATGCTCGTCTGTACGAGGGTGTGAAGGCATTGTCAGACTTCTGCTGCGCCATCCACGTAAACGTACCAACAGGTAAGGACTCTCTCTCATTGACCCAGCAGTATCCTAACGGCGAGAAGATCATCGCTCCTGGTACCGTTATCGTCAGTGCCGGTGGTGAGGTTTCAGATGTCAAGAAGGTGGTTAGCCCAGTTCTCGTTAACGACAAGAACTCTAGCCTCTATCATATCGACTTCAGCTTCGACGAGCAGCGTCTCGGTGGTTCAGCCTTCGCTCAGAGTCTGGGCAAGGTGGGCAGCGATGTTCCTACCGTGAAGAACCCAGAGTACTTCGTTGACTGCTTCAACGCCGTACAGGAACTCATCAACCGCGGTTGGGTAATGGCTGGTCACGATATCAGTGCCGGTGGTTTGATTACAACTCTCCTCGAGATGACATTCGCTAACGTAGAGGGCGGTATGAAGATCAACCTCCACGACATCGCTGATGCCGACATCATCAAGACTCTCTTCGCCGAGAACCCAGGTGTTGTCATCCAGGTAAGCGATGCTCACAAGGACGAATTGAAGGCATTCTTCGATGAGAACGGTATCGGTTACGCTAAGATTGGTTATCCAGCTCCTGAGCTCCGCAAGATCATCATCAAGAAGGAAGGCTTCGAGCACGAGTTTGATATCGATGCTTTGCGCGATGACTGGTATAAGACATCTTACCTCCTCGACCGCAAGCAGAGCATGAACGGTATGGCTAAGAAGCGCTACACCAACTATAAGAAGCAGCCTATCGAGATGAACTTCGGTTATGGCTTCAAGGGAACCCTCGCTAGCTACAGCCTCGACGCAAACCGTCGCAAACCATCTGGCATCAAGGCTGCTATCATCCGTGAGAAGGGTACCAACGGTGAGCGTGAGATGGCATACTCTATGTATCTCGCCGGCTTCGATGTAAAGGATGTCATGATGACCGACTTGATTTCTGGCCGTGAGACACTGGAGGATGTGAACTTCATCGTATTCTGCGGTGGTTTCTCTAACTCCGACGTTCTCGGTTCTGCCAAGGGTTGGGCTGGTGCATTCCTCTACAATCCTAAGGCCAAGGAGGCACTCGATAAGTTCTATGCTCGTGAGGATACCCTTTCACTCGGTATCTGTAACGGTTGCCAGTTGATGGTTGAGTTGAACCTCATCAATCCTGAGCACAAGCATCGTTCACACCTCTGCCACAACACATCCAAGAAGTTCGAGAGTACATTCCTCGGTTTGACTATTCCTCAGAACGACAGTGTGATGTTCGGTAGCCTGAGCGGTGATAAGCTCGGTATCTGGGTAGCTCACGGCGAGGGCCGTTTCTACTTGCCAGAGCCAGAGGATCACTACAACATCATTGCGAAGTACAACTACGCTGAGTATCCAGGTAATCCTAACGGCAGTGACTACAATGTAGCAGGTATCTGCTCTGCAGATGGTCGCCACTTGGCTATGATGCCACACTTGGAGCGTGCCATCTTCCCATGGCAGAATGCTTGGTATCCAGCTGACCGCCGCAACGACGAGGTAACTCCTTGGATTGAGGCATTTGTCAATGCACGTCAGTGGATTGAAGAAAGAGCTTTTAAAAAGTAAAAAGGTAAAAAAGTAAAAAGGTAAAAAATGAATAATAGCGTAAGTTATCTTACATTATTCAATACATTTATGAAGATTGGCATAGTCACCTTTGGGGGTGGCTATGCCATGATTCCTATTATAGAATCCGAAGTCGTCGACAAGCATCATTGGATGACGAAGGAGGAATTCTTGGATGCCATCGCTACTACCCAGGTTTGTCCGGGAGCCTTGGCCATCAATATGAGTTCCCTGCTCGGATATAAGTTGGCAAAGACACCGGGAGCCATCGTCTGCACCCTCGGCGCTTCGTTGCCTTCGTTTCTTATTATCTTGGCGATAGCCATGTTTTTCCATCAGTTTGAAGACAACAAGGTGGTGGCAGCCCTGTTTGCAGGCATTCGTCCTGCCGTGGTGGCATTGATAGCCGTACCTACGTTCTCGCTTGCCAAGAGTGCCCATATCACGCTTGTCAACTGCTGGATTCCAATCCTGTCTGCCCTTCTGATCTGGCTGATGGGTGTCAACCCTATCTGGGTGATTATCGCAGCCGCCGTGGGTGGCTACATCTATGGTCAGTTCATTCAACCAACGGAATAAAGGTAAAAGGGTAAAAAAGTAAAAAGGTAAAAAAGTAAATAGCTTAAAACATAATGATGATATTTTTTCAGCTTTTCATCGTATTTCTTCAGATAGGCATCTTCGGATTCGGAGGTGGCTACTCTATGATATCCCTCATCCAGGGTCAGGTGGTTACCCAGTATCATTGGATGACGATGAAGGAGTTCACTGATGTCGTTGCCATTTCGCAGATGACACCAGGACCTATCGGTATCAATGCCGCTACCTATTGCGGTTATACAGCTATTCATAACGCCGGCATGAGCGGTATGATGGCAATTCTCGGAAGTGCCATGGCCACCTTCGCGCTGGTTCTCCCTTCCTTGGTTTTGATGATTCTTATCAGCAGGATGCTGTACAAGTATATGAACACCTCTGCAGTACAGAGCATTTTCATCGGTCTTCGTCCAGCCATTGTCGGTCTGGTGGGTGCCGCTGCCTTGCTTCTGATGAACGGAGAGAACTTTTCTACTCCCGAAAATCCATGGAGATTCTATATCTCCATCGCCCTCTTCTTTGCCACCTTCATCGGCGTGAAGGTGATGAAGATCAATCCCATCCGCATGATTCTCTATTCGGCTTTTGCGGGATTGGTATTACTATATTAAACAAATTCTTTCTATTTTATTTGGTAGTAATAAATAAAAGTCGTACATTTGCAACAAAAAGGAGATAGACAATGACATACTCACAAGCAGATATTACCGTTCCATACGCAGTGGCGAACTTTGCTGAGATTCGCCACAAGGGATATTATTATGTGGACAAGACTAACTATATTCCACTGCTTGAGCGTTACAAGGCACCAGTATTTCTCCGTCCTCGCAGATTCGGAAAGAGTCTGCTCGTTTCCATGTTGGCTCACTATTACGACCGTAACATGGCAACACAATTCGAGGATTTATTTGGTGGAACTTGGATTGGCGAACACCCGACTAACGAGCACAACCAATATCTCGTGGTAAGATATGACTTTTCCACAACTTCCGTTGCCAGCAAGAAGGAAGACATCGAGAAGAACTTTAATGCCGTGAATTGCAGTCCACTCCGAACATTGGTGGAACGCAACAGAGACCTTTTTGGAGATTTCAAATTCAGAGAGGATGGCAATGCCTCTAACATGCTGGTTGAAGTATGCGAGTTTATCTCTTCCCATAATCTTCCACCTCTTTATATATTAATAGATGAATACGACAACTTTACCAACCAGCTATTAGTTGTCTATAAGGACTCGCTGTACCAGGACCTGACCACTGGGGAAAGTTTCCTACGAACTTTCTTCAAGGTTATCAAGGCTGGCATTGGCGAAGGTACCATCCGCACCTGCTTCTGCACAGGAGTACTGCCAGTCACCATGGATGACTTAACCAGTGGCTACAACATCGCAGAGATGCTGACACTGAAGCCCGAATTTACCAACCTATTAGGCTTTACCCATGAGGAAGCTGCCCAATATCTGAAGTATGTCATCAACAAATATGGCCCTCAAGCCTCTTTCGAGGAATTATGGACCCTGATACTCAACAATTATGACGGCTACCACTTCCTGCCAAACGCAGAACCGTTATTCAATTCTACCATTCTGACTTACTTCCTCAAGAACTTTGCAGAACTGAAAGGCGGTATCCCTACGGAAATGGTAGATGAGAACCTTCGCACCGACACCAGTTGGATAAGAAGATTGACCATCACGCTTGACAATGCCAAGGAAATGCTCGACAGCCTGTTGATGGAAGGAGAATTGTACTATTCACAAGCCGATTTACGCAGCAAGTTCAACAAGCAAAAGTTCTTTTCCCCAGAGTTCTACCCTATCAGCCTCTACTACTTGGGTATGACCACCCTGAAGGACAATTACAAAATGGCTTTGCCAAACTTGACGACCAAGAGCGTATATATGAGTTATTACAACGAATTGAATAGTATCAGTGACAATGCCCGTAAGTTTGTTCCAGCATACGAGGCATTTGCCAGAGACAGAGAATTGGAGCCATTATTCCATAACTATGTTAAGGAATACTTAGGTCAGCTTCCAGCCCAGGCCTTTGACAAGATGAACGAGAATTTCATTCGCTGTTCATTTTTCGAGTTACTGAGCCGCTACTTGAGCAATTGCTATACATTCGCCATCGAACAGAACCTGCCGTCAGGCCGTGCCGACTTAGTCTTGACCGGCATTCCTGGCACATCATTCCACAACGACTGTCGCATCATTGAGTTTAAATATTTCAAGTCTAAAGACGCAGGCATCGTTGATCATTTGGAAGAAGCACGCCTAGAAGATGCCCAACAGGTGAAGGCTTATGCTGCAGATATGCAGAAAGCCTATCCTCACTATCAAATAAAAGCATACGTAGCTTATATCGCAGGTAACAAGGCTTGCAAGATTTTTGAATAGAAATGAGAAAGGTATATTTAGCTATAGCCCTGGGCTTCTGCTGCCAGGGCATTCAGGCACAGCAGACATCCTCCTACCGCTGGAAGGTGGAGGCAGAAGCTGGTGTCAGTTGCAGTGTGCTCGATACCGATGTATCGGGCTTGTCGGAGACTTATTATAAGGTGCGACCGGGTTTCACGGCTGCCATCGGTGCCGAATACAATATCGTAGATCAGCTGGCAGTAGGAGCGGGCATCCGCTTCGTTCAGCGCGACTACCTGTACCAGAACCTCGGCGGCGACTCCTGGAATACCCGATACAACAACAACTTCATCAGCATCCCACTCCATGTGGGCTACTATCTCCTCCATAATCCCTATCACGAAAAGGGATTGTGGATCAAGCCACAGGTGGGTGTCTATTATGAGTACTTCACCTCCATGCATACCAAAGGTATGTATCCGATGAACATCATGGAGGGTTACAAGGGCGATGGCTCCTACATCCGCTATAACACCACCTACGATTTCAAGAAGAATGAGAACCATCTCCGCCGCAGTCTCTTTGGCGGAGAAGCAGGCATCAAGGTAGGTTATTCCTTCGGCAAGATAGATGCCAGCGTGGGCTATCAGTTCCAGTACGGCTTCTCGCATATCTACCAGGATAAAGCCAGCACCAGCAAGACTGCCCGACGCAACTCCAGCCTCATCACAGCCTCGGCAGCCTATAAGTTCTAAAAATTCATTTTAAAATTATGAGAACCCCTATATATATAAAAGGTGGAATGCGATGCCTCTTCGCCTTCCTCCTGGCGACAGCCACCACCGGGATGTCGCTTACCAGTTGTGTGGCAGACAATGATGCCAACGAGAAATCGATTTCCGATTATTCCGATACCGATGTCAAGTCGTATGGCGACCTGTTCCAGGTCTTCTGGAGCGTGATGAACCAGCGCTACTGCACCCTCAACGAGCAGTCTGCCGTATCTTCGCAGACCTGGGACCAGGTGTACAAGGAATACAAACCCAAGTTTGATGCCCTGAAGACCTTCCAGCATACCTCCGCTTTCACCCAGCAGGAGATTCAGGAAGATAATGCCAAGGCAAAACAGTATTTCCAGGAAATCATCGATAAGATCATCGACCAGCATTTCTATGTCAAGATTACCCTACCCGTCTCCCACTCTTCTACGGAAACGGTGAGATTCAACAGCACGCTCCGCAACAAGACCGAGTATTTCCCGCTGAATGCCCACTGGAACTATACCCGCGACCAGCTCAACCTGGATGGCACAGCCTTCGGCGAGATTACCTCGGATGGTTTCTGCATCATGGGCGGTTACCTGAAGGAGCAACCGGGTACCTATTATCTCGGCTTCAACAAGTTTGCCCTCTACGAGAACTGTTTCCACGAATATCAGAATTCCTATCTCCCTGGCAATGCCGCCAGCACCTATCATCTGGATGCATCCAAGATAACAGCCAAGGCGAAGAAACTGATTGCTGATGCCGGAAAGCGAGAGAAGGCTGAACAGCAGGCAGCGCAGTTGCTTGCCGATATGGATAGCTATCTGTCTTCGGATGATGCAGCCAAAGCCTGCGAGAAGATGGCGGCTTACAGCAACCAGGGCGATTATTCCGGTCTCTATGCTTTCGCCAGCGAGGCTTACGAGAAGGCACCGGGGCTCCTCAAGCTGTTGCCTATTACTTCTGATGCAACCACCATGGGCGAGCAGATCCGCCAGAAGCTGCAGGGCGATGGTCATTACCAGCCGCTGCTTTCAGCCTCCGGTTTTGCAACCTGGTATTGTCAGGCACTTGCCGATTACCTCTGGCACGAGCGTGAACTCTACGCTTACTGGAGCGACCTGACGTTTACCTACAATCATCTCTGCGTAGAAGGTTACCGCCGCCTGTTCCTGGAGCCGCTGGCTAAGGGCGAGATCAAGAAGCTGATTCTCGACTTCCGTGGCAACGGAGGCGGCAGCGTGATAGACACCCGTCTGCTTACCGACTACCTCATCACCCAGACAGCCGTCTATGCCTACGTGCGCAAAAAAGAGGACAATAATCCATACAGCTATACCCCTTGGATTCCGCAGAAGATTACGGTTACCGAGAAGAGCCTGGGCAGAAACATCCCTACCGCCATCCTGCTCGACAACTACAGTGCGAGCATGTCGGAGGTAACAACCCTCATCCTGAAGAGTCAGGGCGACCACGTGAAGACGATAGGAAGAAACAGCTACGGAGCGCAGGCGATGCTCACTTCCGACAACGAAGCCAGCAATGGCGGATGGATAGGAAATGTAACGAGCTATCTTTACTTCTACATGCCGTTCGCTCTTACCCGGGATGCACAGGGCAACCTGCTGGAAAGTGTGGGAATCACCCCCGATTATCTGCTCGACGAGATGACCGGAGAGGAAAAGGAGAAGCTCTATCAGAACGATCCTACAGCTGTGGATAGAGGGCTGAAGAAGGCGATGGAAGTTCTGAAATAGCCCCCCAAAGCCGGATTTTCCCCGTCTTCAGATTCTCAAATCACAAAAAAGAATTTCATCAAAATACAATGTTTCAAAAGCGAAGGTGTGCAAGTTACACTTTCGCTTATATTTTTCTATATATCAACCACTTACCTTATATTTCAGGTTTTTGTGTTCCCACACATTTTGCACGGCGATGCAAACGTTTGCATTTCATTTTCCTTGATTTCCATCAATTTTTTGAAGCACCTTTGAGAAAATCATCATATATTTGCAACCGAAAAGGAAACCCGGTGACATCCATCTTGTTACAAGGGTAAGCCTGTGATAATAAGTAAATGACGATAATAAGAATAGGCAACTAGCATTATCCTTAAGAAAGAAATCAATAGAGTATAATTATGATGATGAAGCAGAGTATGTTCAAACGAACACCGATGTTATTACTGCTGATTCTCTCAACAGTAGTAACCCGAGCGCAGGAGGTTGCGCTGAAGACCAACCTGCTTGGTTTGGCAACCACCTCGCTCAATGCTGGTCTAGAAATAGGCATGGGCAGGAAGAGCACTTTTCAGCTTTTCGGAGCCCTGAATCCCTGGAAGTTCTCAGGCGACAAGAAATTGCGCTACTGGAACGTAATGCCAGAGTACCGCTGGTACACCTGCCAGAAATTTGGAGGCCACTTCTTCGGCATCCATGCCCTTGGAGGTGAATACAACGTAAAAAATGTGGACCTGCCTTTCGGCATCTTGCCAAAGACAGAGAAAGGAAGACATTACGAAGGCTGGTATGTGGGTGGTGGCCTCACCTACGGATACCAATGGCTGCTGTCAGAGCACCTCAATCTCGAAGGATCCATCGGATTAGGATACATCTACAGCCCATACAAGCTCTACGGAAGATGTGACAAATGTCTTGACAAGGACCAACGCAACTATGTAGGTCCAACTAAAGCCGCCCTCTCACTGATATACGCATTCTAGAAACAATATCACCGAGATAGCGAAAACCAAAATCAAACCCTCTTTTACAAGATTAAGAATATGAAGAAAATGAAGCTTTATGCGGTCATTTCGCCCCTTTGCATCCTTTTTGCACAGAGCGCATTGACTGTCCAAGCCCAGAAGATAGATGATTCGCAGCTACGGTTGGCAGGAGGCAAGATTCTGATAGACAGCGTCTTGACACAGAAGAAGAGCGACAGTCTCAAGGTTGCTTTCCGCCTCCATCTCGATAGTCTGCAGCTCAAATCAGAGCAACAGCTGGTTTTCACTCCGCTTATCGCCGGAGAGGATACCATCGCCCTGAATCCCATTATCATCAATGGCAAAAACCAGAACATCAGATACCTGCGCAAAAGCAGCAAACTGAAAAACAGCCAGGCAGTGGTAGTGAGACGCAGGAATGATACCGAGCAGCAGGTCCTCTTCTCGCAGACCCTTCCCTACAGGAAGTGGATGAAGGCTTTCAACCTCTCCATGACGGAAGACCTCTGCGGATGCGGCAACCTGCAGGATCAGGATACCACCCAGATGGCTAACATCCAGCCGACACCGAGAATCTGTCGCGACCATTACGTGAAGCCAAAGGCTGAAGCCATCAAGGTGAGAGCCGAAAAGGGTGAAGCTTACCTGAGCTTCAAGCTCAACAAGAGCGATATCCTTGCCGACTTCCGTGAGAATGCTGCTGAGCTGAGAAAGATTACATCCACCATCGACCTCGTAAAGAACGACAAGGATGTGAGCATCACCAATATCGACATTCATGGCTATGCGTCGCCGGATGGTCCTTACGACAACAACGTGCGACTCGCCAACAATCGTGCGGCTGCCCTGCGCAATTATGTATGCAATCTCTACGCCATCGATAATAAGCTCTTCACCTATCACGCCACCGCGGAAGACTGGGAGGGATTCAAGAAGAAGGTGGAAGCCAGCAGCTTAGCCGATAAGGCTGCCATCCTTGCCGTTGCCAACTCATCACTGGCACCCGATGCAAAGGATCAGAAAATCAAGAAGCTTTATCCGGCTAGCTATCGCTACATCATGAGTGAGATTTATCCTCGTTTGCGCCACAGCGACTATACGGTAACCTATACCGTTCGTCCATTCGACATTGAGGAGGCAAAGGTAATCCTGAAGACCAAGCCTCAGCAGTTGTCATTACAGGAGATGTACCTGGTGGCACAGACCTATGAGCCTGGTTCTCCAGAGTTCAACGAGGTATTTGATATTGCCGTCCGTCTCTTCCCGGATGATGAGACTGCCAACCTCAATGCCGCCTGCACTGATTTGCAGAAGGGCGACCTCGTAACTGCCGAAAAGCATCTTGCCAAGGCAGGAAACTCGAAGGAGGCGGAACGCATCAGAAAGATTTACGGGGAAATGAAGGCGGAGCAATAATAGTAAATGGTAATCGAATTATCATCAATAATAGTAAATGGTAATTTTGCTTCGCCTTTTTTTAGAAAGAAAATAACGTAAAAGATATAACTAACAATAAAATCATATTGATTATGAGAATTAAACATTTCTTTGGATTAGCAGTAATAGCTGCTATGACAGCAAGTTGCTCTAGCAACAACGATTTAGTAAATGGTGGTAATGGTTCTGGTGAGAATGAATCTGGAGAGAGCTATGCATCTTTTTCTATCAACTTGCCTACAACAAGCGGTACACGTGCTGCAGGTGACCCAGAATTTAACCAGGGCACAGCCAAAGAGTACGATGTTAATGATGTTACCTTGCTGGTTTTCAAGAAGGGTACGGCTACATCGGAAGGAGCATATACCTTCGTTGAGAGTGTTGACTTGGGTTCAATGGCTCCTTGGAAAAATCCAAATGAAACAGGTGTAACTACCCATTCCAAGATTACAGCACAGCTTAAAAATGTAAATACAACAGACCAGTTCTACGCATTGGTACTTTTGAACAATGGCTCTGGTGCAGATATAAAGGTTACATTGCCATCAGTTGATGACAAGTACTCTACATGGAATTCAGCAACTAAGGCCAACACTACATTTGCCAATACAGAAAAGGGATTCTATATGGCAAATGCGCCTCTCTTCGATAACACTAAAAAACAAGTAACAACTTTAGTTGCTATCGACAAAACTAAGATTTACCCAACAGAGGCACAAGCATCTGCTGGTGCAGCAGCTGCCGATATCTACGTAGAGCGTGGTCTTGCTAAGGTTACATTAGGTACAACTACCGGTGATGCCAAAACTGTAGCTGATGGTACATATGCAAGCGATAAGGTTACAATCAAGAACTGGGCTTTGGATGTTACCAACGAGAAGACATTCCCTATTCACAATGTTGATGGTTTGTCAACTGATTACGAAGACATTTGGAAGAACCAAGCAACAGCATCAGGTGCATCTACTCAGCGTTTCGTAGATAACAATGAGTCAACCAAGGCTAAACGTGTATATTGGGGTGTAGATCCTAACTATAAGAATAATGATTTATGCAAAGATGACGCAGATGGTAACACTGCAAGAGAAGCTGAGTTCACCTATGTCACAAAGGATAAATTGACAGCAGAACTTGGTTCTCCACTATACTGCCTCGAGAATACTTTCAATCTCTCCAATATGAAGCAGGGACAGACCACTCGCGTCATCTTCAAGGCTAAATATACTCCAAACGGCTTTACTGAAAATGCAAACTTCTACAAAATCGGTAAGAATGTACAGCTTTGGACAGAGGATAATCTTACGCAAAATATCAAGGCCGCTGTTACCAATGTTATTACCTCTGCAACTGATGCAAATACAACCATCACATTGGCAGGTTCAGATAATGATTTGACAAAAGCAGGAAATCGCTTGCTCAAAGCATCAAATATTACAGTAACTGGTTATACTCTTCAAGAAGCTGATGTTACGGCTATTAACAATAAGTTGGGTTTATCAGAAGGTAACGGTATCAGCACTTACGAAAGTGGAGATTCTTATTATATCGCCCGCATCAAGCACTTCGGTGATGCATTGACTCCTTGGTCATCAGGCGATTATGGTTCAAACAACCTCGCCTACCTGGGTCGTTATGGTATGCTCCGTAACAACTGGTATGAGTTGACAGTTGGCAAAGTTAGCGGTCCTGGTTATCCTGACGTACCAAAGGTTAAGCCTAACACTCCAGATGATGAAGATGACAAGTACATCAACGTCAGCGTGAAGATCCTCGACTGGGCTAAGCGTTCACAGAGCGTTGATTTGTAATAACGTAATAACTACGAAAGGCGGAGCTTAGGCTCCCGCCTTCGTTCAACCATACGAGTTTGTGTTTTCTGCTTTCCACTACCCCATACTCACCCTCTGCCAATCTTATACGATATAAGTAAAAGAGGTTAAAATGAGTATTTGGGAAAAGAGAAAGCGAGGAAAAATGTAGAGTGAGCTTGAGTAGCGGAAAACAGAAACACAACTCGATATTTTGAAACATTATATTGACAATAACCAAACAGCATCATGGCAAACAATAAGTTACATAGTTGGATCAAGAATAAACGCATGGAATGGGGATTCGACAGCTTGGCAGCTATCAGCCGCACGGCAGCATTCAGCAGCATCGTCGCTCTCGGCAGTATGCTCAGCAGCTGCAACGACTTGATGCACGATGACCTGCCCTCTTGCGATATGGGAGTTGACTTGCAGTTCAAGTACGACTACAACGTGCAGCGTGCCGACATGTTCAATGATCATGTAGGCGGAGTAAGCGTATTCGTATATGATCAGCAGGGTAAATACATCACTCGCCAAGATGCCTACAACAGTGCAACATCGCAGCCGCTGAAAGACCATAACTATACCATGCGCCTGAATCTGGAACCGGGCAAATATCACTTCGCCACCTTCGCCTTCCAGAAGAAATACGAAGAAACCCGTTCGCATAATGGAGCCAAATTCCAAATCGCCCTTCCCCAGGAAGGCAGCGACATCAAGGATTTGAATGTAAGGCTCGACCGCACCAGTCCGAATCACCAGAATGCCCAAACCCCTGACGGCAATGCCCCAGAGAATCATCCCGCAATCGTAGAGAACCAATCTCTCCCACTCGATACACTCTGGCAGGGACTCAGCGACCAACTCGTAGAAGTAAAAGACTTACAGGTAACCAAACATACCATCAGCCTCGTAAGAGATACCAAGCAGCTCACCATCCGTCTGCACCAGCTCAACGAGCCTACCAACATCAATGCCGACGACTTCAGTTATCAGATAACCGATGCCAACGGCTACATCAACTACGACAATTCCCTCCTCCCCGACGAGGAGTTAAGATACACTCCATACAAGACATGGACCACCGAATTCAAGGATCCAGATGGCAAGGTAACAGAACGGACTGCCATGGCAGCCCTGATGTTCAGCAGAGTCGTACTTCATCCCGTAACCGAGAACGACAAGAATGCGATTCTCAGCATCTGGAACAAGAAGACGGGCGAAGAAGTGGCCCGCATCAACCTAGCCGATTGTCTCGCCCAAGGCAGAGGAGCCTTCGAGAACATGAACTATTCTGCCCAGGAATTCCTGGATAGAGAATACGACTACAAGCTCGACTTCTTCCTCAAAGGCGACCAGTGGCAGTATATGCAACTCGGCATCTCCATCCTCGACTGGAGCAAGCGCATACAGCGTGCCGACTTATAATCGTAAATCATTCATCGAGATGGAAAAAGTAAAAGGTAAAGTTATCATGAGAAGATTTCATATCTATATAGGTTTCATAGTTTGGTTGTTGACTAGTTTATTTGCAGTTAGTTGTAACGACGAGTTGGAGGGTAACGGATATATCCCCAACTCGTCAAGCAACCTGCACGTGCTTGTACCAACCGTGCTCAGTGCGAGCGGCGAGGCATCCACCGGCAGTTCCTCTGAGGTACCTACCTATAATGCTACGGTAGATGAATGCCAGATCAATGATCTTCGCCTCTACGCCTTTCCTGTAGATGGTAACGGTAAGCTCGTAGCAGAGAATCTTCCTGCGCCATTGGCAAGCATGATGGTAGAGCAGCATGTCGCTAACTATCAGCTCAATATCGAACCGGGTACTTACCATATCTATGTAGTTGCCAATATGAGTGATGTATTGAGTCGCGAGAATATCCAAACGGAAGATCAGCTCAAGAATATCGTGCTGTATTATAATAATGCAGGAACAGAACCAGGAATGCCAATTTGTACGAACATCCCGATGATTTATGAGCCAAAGGATATCAATGGTGACATCAAAGAAACGATTATAGAAAAAGGCGGTGATAAATATACAGAGATAGCAGCTAACCTGAAGTTTACATGCGTAAAGGTTAAGCTCAACCTCATTATGGATCCATCTGCGAGCGATAATCTTTATGACAAGAGCTATCGCATAACAGAAATTGCTGCACAGAAACTTACTCCTTCTACCCATTTATTATGGGATGGTAAGTTTACCCAGACAGATGTTACTCCTGAATATGCTACAGGCATAGATACACCTCTTTATAATAGTACTTCTACAGGCGACGCAAGCAAAGGACGTTATTATCAGAATGATGAATATGAAATCAATGAAGCCAATGCTAACGAAAATAACAAGGATGTGGTAACTATTACTACAGATGCTACCAAGAAAGGTACAGCAGACCCAACGAACGATAAGCAGTGGCTCTTTCAAGGCACCTACTATCTGCCAGAGCGTTATATCTCAAAGGCAGAGGAACAGTCGGTATTGAAGATTTCCGGTATAGTTAACAACAGCAACAAGAATCAATATACCATCAAGCTGGGACATAAGCAGAATGCTTCAGATGCTCTGCCAACATTCCCTCGCGGCACCTATTATGAAATTACAGGTAAGCTGAAGAGCTATGGTGATATGGATCTTGACTGTAATGTGAAGGTAAGCGACTGGTCTCCTGTAGAGATCAATGCCGATTTCGACCATACCACCTTATGGGTTAACAAGACCAAGGCTGAAGTCACTTCTGCTGAGGGAGATACCATCTCTTTCCAATCCAGTGAAGCTACTGTAGAATTTGGCTGCATTGACACCAAGACTGTTGATGGAAACGATGAGAAGGTTATCATCGAAACAAAAAGAGATGGCAACAACATCATCTTTGGTATCAACCCAAACATACCAATAAATGAGTTTCCAAAGAACCCTTCAACAGGAAAGAGAGATGGAACTGCTAGAGTTTACTTACAGGCTAACAACATCAAGAAGTATATTGAAGTACACTATGATGTTACTCCTTATTTTAAGGTAAGCCCTAAAGACGTAGTTATCTATTGGGGTAAGGATCCTGACGAACAGCAGGTCTTAGAGAAGCACTTTGTGGTAGAAACCAACTTGGGTGGATTGAAGGCATATCAGAACATCAACGGTACGCTAATTGAAAAAACTTCCGGTTCTACTGCACAAGTTGGTGATGCACCTTCTCGTCTGCAGATAAGTTATGATAATACTCCTGTAACAGAGAATGGAATTACAGTATATGGAAAGTACGTGATGAAGGTAAAGGAAACAGTAGATCCTAAGACGACTACCGTTTATAACTTCACACTATCTCCGCTGAACAACATTTCTGGTGATGAGGTTGCTTCGCAAGATGTTACTGTTACAGTAAAACCAGAGTTCGGTCCTTATCGTATCTACATGCGAGCTATCAATGATGTGTATAGTTGGAGTGGAGAACAAAACACGACAAAAAATCTTGTTGTTGCCATGGAAGGTCAATTACCAGAATACACAGGTCCAGACGGAACTTATAATGGTAGCAATAAATTCAATTGGGATGATGGTTGGTTTTGGTCTGGTACAGACTGGGCAGGAAATGAAAAAACTCATTCAGAGAAACATTATGCATATATTTATACTCAAATTGGAGAAAATTCATCAACAACATCTCCTGATATGCCAGTCTGGATTTTTACAAATTACTTTCCTGGAGATCAAATGATAGGAGACGAAAATAATGCAGGATGGTATTATAAAACCATGCAAGCTGATGCAACAAATCTTCACACTGATCATGGAGCAAATGGCACAAAGACTATCAAGCCAGGTCAAACCCTCGTTATGTTCGGCAATGGAAATAATTCTGGAAATAATGAAGGAGGCTGTACTCCACACCGTTTTCCACATCATATGGATCCTGGTATTCCTTTGTTCAATTACGAAGATCATGAAGGCTGGTATCTCTATGACCCAACCTGTATTCCATATTATCGAGTATATGATGACAAACCAACTATAATAAACGTTGACTATGTAATATATACTAGAGCTGAGATAACACGATGGTACATCAACTTTGGAAAGAAGAATGGTTCGCTAGAAAAATATACTTTGGAGTGTAATCCAGATAAATTCAAGAAAAAGAGCGAAAAAGTTGATGATTGGTATCGTACTGTTCTCCAATTCAAAGCTCCTAAGGGCGAATATGAAAGAGCAATAATGGTTAGCATTGGTAACGATAACTACCACATGCTCTTCAATGGTGACAGCTACAAGTGCACATACGATGCAACCAACGGATACCAGATATTCGGCTATTACGATGGTAGCAGCTGGCATGAAGGCAAACCTTCAGGAGTTTCTAAATAGTAAAGAATGAAAATATAATGATGACAAGAATAAAGACTTTAATGTTATGGATAGGATTGCTCTTAAGCCTTGCATCATGTAAGGACTCTTTAGATGCAATTACTCTCGGTGGGGACGAACTCCCTACCGAGGGCATTACGCTGAGCATACAATTACCCAAATTCACTCCTCAGGAAATCTCCACCCGAGCAGGAGGCGAAACTACAGAGAGCATCAAATCTCTTTGGGTATTATGCTATGACGCAAAGGGTACTTTTCTGGGAAAGCAGGATTGTACTTCCGCTTATACGAATGCCACAGCCGATGCTGACGGATATCGAAAAATCACTATGAATCTTCCTAAAGGTACAGAAACGGTACATTTGGTTGCCAACGTTCGTGGCTTGACAGAGGCACAGGCTGCAAAGCTTGACGCAATGGAAGATATCACTCCTGATTTATCCGAGCCAATCTGCTGGGGCAAAGCTATACTTATCGACCTGATGAACGACAGCAAGATTTCACTAACCCGTCAATGCGCAAAGATTACATGCACAGTAGATGCAGCCGTAAGTGATTTCGAAATCACAGACCTTCATGTATGGCATTCTGCCAGCAAAGGCTCTATTGCACCAGCTAACTACGTAGAATCTACCAATGAAAAGTTGGCAGAAACTACAGATTTGATGGATGACACCCAACATATTGTTGGAGGTTCTGCTGCTGTAGTTGCTGTAAATGAAACCTCTGCAGGCAAGGCAGACATCATTATCAAGGCAAAATATAAGGGCACAGAAGGTTTCTATAAAGTAGCTCTCTATACAGATAAGACAAAAACAAAGCAGCATGCTCTGTTACGTAACCACAACTATATCGTGAAGGTTATATCAGTAAACGATGCGGGCTACGCGACTGAAGCTGAAGCATTAAAGGCTGAGCCAGAAAATCGTCTGAAGGTAACCGTGGTAGATGACAACCCGGAGATTGTTGATATGATAGCCTGCAAAGACTACGAACTGGGTGTTTGTGGCACACAGACTGTTGATGCATCAAGTACAACTGCTCCTATCACTTTGGTTACAAATCTCAAAGCAGAGAATACAACAGATAATAATCTCTATAAGGTGGAAATCAGCAGCGATACAAAATCGTGGATAACTAGTTATTCACAAGCCAGCCAATCCACTACAATGCCAACAAGTCTAGACGAATCGGCACTACAAGGAACCAAGTTTGTTCTCAACCTCACATTGGTTGCAAACAACAAATCGGAGAATCCTCGTGAAGGTACGATTACTATAACTTCCGGTGACTTGAAAAGAACCATCAAGATTCGCCAGGAAGGTTACGACTTTAAACGTGCTGATGATCGAAAGGCGTTCATAAGGTTAAAAGATGGAGAAACTCCTTTTGCCTACTTTGATTGGCTAGATCATACAATGCAAGGTGTAAAACCTAGCGAGAATCAGGGAATGAGCAGAAACCAGGGATTGCACTTCAGCGTAGGAGATAATACTATCTCTTATCTGATACCAAAGAATGCAAAAGACCAATTCGTGAAGAAATCTGCTAACATCAGTTATTCGGAGGAAACTTACAATGGCAACAACTATTATAAAGTGACATTGAACAACAGCTATAACAACTTCGATTTGTGGACAGACGAAGAAGGTTTTGTAATCAAGAATGCTGAAGATCCTGCTCATCCGATTACCATCACGTATCCAGTCTATCATACAGGTATATTTGGTGAAATAACAGAGACAACAGCAAAGGAACACCAGTTAGGTGAACCCAAGAAGGGTTGGTTCTACTACGAAGTAGTGAAGGTTAATGTAAAAGAACCATCTGAAGATGGTATTTCTAGTACGGACAAGACATACTACATGTTAGACCGCAACCTGGGAGCATCCAACAGCGATTTCTATTCGCCTGGTTCAGCTAAGATTGCTAATGACAAGGGATCTATAGGTGGATATTTCAAGATATCAAATGCAAAAAGTAATGAAGACTATATCAAAAGTTATTCAATTGGTAAATTTGGTGTTCCAAAGGGCAACGAGCTAGAAGCAATTGCGAATAAAGCCTCAGTAGATCTGTTGGAAACATCTACAGGTGAACCGTATAATTGCATTCGTATCCAGACAGAGAATCTTTCAGTGAAGGATCCTTCACTGAAGGATTACATCTATATCCCAATCAGCGGATATTACGAGAGCAATAGCTTCAAGGATGAATATCACGCTAATTTGTGGAGCAAGACTTTATTGTCAGGCTACCAAGGCTTCAGTACAAGTAGTAGCGAATATGGCTTCTGGTATCTTTATCTGGATATATATAATAAGGTAAAGAATATCACAAACGCTCGCTTTGTACAGGGATATGATGGCAGTAGCACCGGCCGCTTCAAGGCGATGCCTATCCGGTTGATATACGTTCCATAACCGTAAGATAAGTGATAAATAAAATAACATCTTTTACTTATATATAAATAAAGTATAAAAAACAGCTGTTTTAAAAAGAAGGGTTGGGTTTTCGGGAGAAAGTCCAGCCCTTCGTCTTTTTAAAGAGGCTTCCATCGCTTATTGCCTCACTACGGCATTATATTGCCCTTTACCAGGGCAATATCGTGCCATCGCCAGGCACAAAACGATACGTCGGGAGAGAAAATCCCCACTCTCCTTTTTACTCTTCACCCTTCACCAAATCGCCTGAAACCCCGATAAACACTGGGGTTCCGAGAGGTGAAGAGTTGGCTCAACCCTTCACCACCCTTCACCCACCCTTCACCTGGATTTTTTATTCATCGGATTACGCAGAGTTAACAGAGCATTCTTGCTCCACGGATTACGCACGGATTTTGAAACGGAAGCTCGACCTGTTCGGTCTTTGAAGAAGGTCACGCAGATTTCGCAGATGACGCAGATTTTTGACCTATTCGGTCTTTAATATGACGCAGATTTTCGACCTGTTCGGTCTATGAGATAACGCAGATTTTCCGGGTGAAGAGTGGTGAAGGGTCAAACGCACTCTTCACCCTACCAAAGCAACTCATACACAAACACTTACACCTCTTTGGTGAAGGGTGAAGGGTATTTTTGAAATTGGCGGATAATCGTTACATGTTACAGCGGATTACAAATCCGCAAAGAAAAGGTCGAACATTTTTTAACGGCGGATTGCAAATCCGCCGGGACACCTAACGGTAGTACTTACAGGGTACTACAATATCTGCGTCATCTCATAGACCGAACAGGTCGAAAATCTGCGAAATCTGCGTGACCTTCTTCAAAGACCGAACAGGTCGAAAATCTGCGTAAATCTGCGATATCTGCGTGACCTTTCTTCAAGGACCGAACAGGTCGAAAATCTGTGTAATCCGTGAAATCTGTGGGACATAAAAAAAGAATTCTGCGTGACATAAAAAGTAAACTCAGCGAAATCCGAAGAATAAAATATCCGGGGAAAGCGAATTATGACATTAGCGTGCTAATCAACCTATAGAGGATAAAAAGGTGGATTTTCAGCAGAAAATCCAGCTTTTACACTATATTCTCCGTTTTGTCCACCTCTTTTCCGTGTATTTTGTGTACTTTTGCGGCTGTGTATTAATAACGGCATGGAGTAACAGCCTTAGGTTGCGGCTCCATGCTTACAGCACATAACAAGCAACAAAATAAAAACAAGCCTAAAAATAAGCAAATGAACAAGAAAAGACAGTTTTTACTTTCGGCGGCTCTCGCCTCTTTCATGGCAGCCAGCGCCCAAGTAACCATTCAGGTAGATGCCTCTAACCCAGGCGTCAAGGTTTCACCTAATTTATATGGTATCTTCTTCGAGGATATCAACCATGCTGCTGACGGCGGACTCTATGCCGAACTCATCAGCAACCGCTCCTTCGAAGATGATGACAAGAACATCCCTACCTGGAAAACTTCCGCACAGGAAGGTGCAAAAATCCAGACACAACTCATCAACAAGGGTCTGCTCAACAAAGCACAGGGCAAGGCGCTCCAGCTTACCATCGCGGCAAAGCCTGCTGCCACTGCCTCTCTCATCAACGAGGGCTTCTGGGGCATCAACGCCGTTCAGGGCAGAACCTACAAGCTCTCTTTCTGGGCGAAAGGTAGCTACAAGGGCGGATTGAAGGCTCGCCTCACCAACGCCCAGGGCGATAAGGTGTATGCAGAAACATCCCTCAATGCCAAGGTAGGCAAGAAGTGGACTAAATATACGGCTGAACTCACAGCCAATGCCAACGATGCCAAGGCGCAGTTTGAACTCGTAGCCGACGGCAAGGGTACCATCGTTCTCGACGTGGTTAGCCTCTTCCCTCCTACTTTCAAGAATCGCGAGAACGGCTTGCGCCCTGATCTGGCTCAGCTTCTCTATAACATCCATCCTAAGTTCGTACGCTTCCCAGGCGGTTGCTACGTAGAGGGACAGGAGTCTCCTGAGAATGCATTCCACTGGGAGAAGACCATCGGTCCTATCGAGGAGCGTCCGGGCCATAAGAACGTAAACTGGCGCTACCGCACCAGCGACGGTATGGGATTTGATGAGTATCTGCAGCTTGCCGAGGATCTGAATGCCAAGCCGCTCTATGTTGTGAATGTAGGTTTGTGGCACGGCGGTATGACTCCTGTGGATAGCATCCAGCCTTGGATTGACGAGTGTATGAATGCCCTGGAGTATGCCAACGGTCCTGTTACCTCCAAGTATGGTGCGCTGCGTGCCAAGAACGGTCATCCGGAACCATACAACATCGAGTATCTGGAGATTGGTAATGAGAACAACCAGCCGGATCCTGCCCAGCAGAGCGACCACTACTACGAGCGTTTCAAGAAGTTCAAGGATGCCGTTCTGGCGAAATATCCTAAGATGCACCTCATCGGCAACGTGGTGGCTTGGGGCGATGACAACCCTAAGTGGGAAAGCAACGAGAGCGTAGAGCTGCTCGATGAGCACTATTACAGAAACCCAGCCTGGTTTGCCGAGAACTTCAACAAGTATGATAACTACGACCGCAAGGGCAGCGAGATTTACGTAGGCGAATATGCCGTAACCCAGGGCTTCGGCAATATGGGTTCGCTCGATGCAGCGCTCGGTGAGGCTGTCTATATGATGGGCATCGAGAACAACAGCGACATCGTGACCATGGCATCCTACGCTCCTATCTTCGCCAACCTCAACAACCGTATGTGGGCACCGGATATGATTC